>JACDJC010000024.1_pt1 | contig 218816 bp, 229 predicted proteins | sample 7454191 | NCBI WGS metagenome assembly JACDJC01 (sample SAMN14253291, study PRJNA609438) | sludge metagenome | isolation source: sludge after 25d culture with pyrite and EDTA | collected 2018-12-20 | reverse complement strand
TAGAAATAAGAGGCATTTAGCATTGTAAAATATATACAAAAAGAGAGGTTTTACTATGGGCGATGAGTTTGACAATCTGGAAGAGTACGAGAAGCAAGAGCTTCTTAAAAAGCTAATTTGTGCGCTTGCTACATAATATCGGAAATAAAAGACCAACTAAGCTAATAAAAATCATTAATGATGCAATAAAAAAAATATTTGAAAATAAAACATCTTCCTTTTTATGATCAAAATATAAACGAACCATAGCTCCTTCAGTCCCTAAATATCCTAAAACAATCGCTAAAGGAACAATCGAATTAAAATAAACAATCAGTCCAATATCCTCTTGAGAAATTAATCTTACCAAAATAGGCAGAGTAAAAAATCCAACAAATGCAGCAATAATTTTTGCTGCTAAATATATTGAGCTTTTTTTTGCTAGTTGTTTAATCATCAGTCACAATCTTTTTAATATCATTAGGAGAAAAATCATTATCTAATACAATTTTTTCAATATTTACACTATTACAAAAATTTTGTTGATTTTTTTGTAGTTTCAATTCCATCTCTTTTAAATAATCTTTAAAATTTTTTATTGTTGGATTATCAATAAAATTCAATAACCTAAACTCTTCATAAAAAATTCCAAAGAATTCCATTTTGATATTTTCTAACAAGAAAACTTCTGCTTCTTTTTTTGAAATAGTTTCTTTGTTTGTATCAGTAAGTTTCTTTTTTTTCAAAATATATAACTTACTTATAACTCCTTCTGTTGTATCAATCTTTTTAGTAAATCTATGTAAATATAATCGAATAGTAAACTTCTCTATCCTATTTAATAATTTTGTTTTTATCAAGTGAATAAAATATCTAATTTTTATCTTTATTGTTGCTTTTTTTAATAACTTATAAAAAATTTCTCCATGAAATTTATGAAGACTCATACCTCTTGGATAAGGCAAAGCTTTATAATTATTATCAAGTATTAAAACATCATCGCTTATATATTTTATATTTTCTATATTTTCAAGAAAATTAATTAAGATTTTACTTTTACCCGTTTCTTTCAATGATGAAAAAGCATAAATTTTATTATCGATTTCAAAACAAGAAGCATGCTGAGGAGTAAACCCTTTTTCTATTAATTTTACAAAAAGAATTCTTTCTAATAACCAAAAAAGCTCAACAGGTTGAATATTGTAGCTACATTCAAGCTTTATTCTTTCTGTAGATACTTCTGATAAATTTAATTTCAATTTATGTGTTTTATATAAATATAATGAATCTTCACTAAATGCAATATTAGATGAAAGTATCGTTATATCGTTAGGAATATTTATATTATCAGTAAAATGTACATTTATTATTGCATTATCATTACTTGAAATATCTTTAAATGAGTACCATTCATTTGTAAAATATTGATTAATATTTAATGGTTCATTGTTAAAAATAAATTTTATTCCATATATATTAAATGTCATTTATTTAACTTCTATTAAATATTTTGCTATTTCATCTGGCTTTGCAATTTTAGGTATTTGAAGCCATATAATTTTAGATTTTGAAAATGCTTCTTTCATTATTTCTAAATATTTAGTTTCAAAGTATTTTCTCTTATCATTTTCATTCTCATTTGCAAATAAAAACCAATTTTCAAAATCAGGTTTTTTTGTATTTTCATTTAAAATTGCATATACCATTTTCTTAGCTACAGTTTCACTATCAATAAATGTATGCTCAATTTTATCTATATTATTTCTTGAATAAAATACAACTAAATCAATTTTTCTATTATCAAAATATCTAATTCTTTTTGAATAACTATCTACATTTAAAATATATGGTAAGATTCTTTTATATAAAAGAATCTTTTCATAAATTTTTTTTAATATTTTTAGAGACTTTATTTCTTTTGAATCATCAAAATAATTATGTAAAAATTTTGGCTGAATTTTCCAATCCTTTATCATTTTCTTATGTTCTATAACATCATTTGGATACAACCTAATATTTCTAAAATATGGATATGCGTTGCAATCCTTGTCTATTATTACCCAATCATCTCCTAAGAACTCAGCACCCCACTCAAGAAACTCTAATAAAACTTTTGTTTTTCCTGTATTGTTACATGCTGGAAAAACATAAGTTTTGTTTTTATATGTAAACGAAGAAGAGTGTAAAAACATTAAATCTTTTTCAAGAATTTTATTCATAAAGATATATTCCAATATTTCAAAGAAATATGATTCATTGAATCTTTTTTCAACTAAAAATTCTTTATATATAGGGTTATATGAGAATTTGTTCCCCATATTATCAAGAATATATGTGTCTTCATCATTAAATAAAGCTAGTAGAGAAATATACTTTGAGGTTTTATTAACTTTTATCTTTTCTTTAAATTTTATTTCAAAAAGTATTTCTCCCTCAGTAAAATTTTTATCTACTACAACATGTTTTGACATCTCTTTATTAATTAATTTTTCAATTTTATTTGGTGTATCATGTAATATTACTCTTAAGTTATTTGCAAAAACAATGTTCATATAATTCCTTTATATTTTCTGTTGGTTTTAGATTTTTATTAAAAGAAACACTAAAAAGTTTGCTATCTCTTAAAAGTTCTTTTAATATATTTACTTTTTCTAAACTTTTAATCTTGTCACATTTATGTAGCCTACTAATCAAAGCTACATACTCTTGCTGATGAAACTCTTGAACATATTCATTTGAGCTTAATATAAGTTCAATAGCTTCGTTTAACTCTAATTGTTCAATCTGAAATTCATTTCCTAATGAAGGAATTATCAACACATCGACTTTTGAATAATCTAGAATATACTTTTTATCTATTTCATATAGTTTTCTATGAGCTCTTGTATATTTATGTGTACCTAATTTCTCTTTATTTTTTATCATGTTTTTAGTATCATCTGATACTCTTAAAAGCTCTGGAAAAGAAAAAACTTTTTCTTTATCATAAATCAAATAATTATCACTTAAAAACTTTCCATCCAAATCAAATGTAGCAACTAAACTATTAGTACTTTTTCCAATATTTGCAAGTCCTGCTAACACAAAACAGTTATCTTGATATGTGAAAGCACTTGCATGCATAACATATGTATTTCTAAAGGATTCTAAATAATAAAATGTAGGAAATATAATAAATTTTCTTAATATATGAAGTAAATAATGATTTTTATCAACTTTTTTGCCTATGATTTTTTTTATAAATTCTTTAAGGTGTGCTTTTTTACCTTTGTCGTCTTTTATATATGCATCAATATGTATTTTATCTTTTTGTAAAGATATCTTTACATCAAATTTATTTTCACTAAAAATTAATTCATTGTGATTTCTATACGCATTAGCACCAATTTTCTCACATTTGTTTAAACCAATTGTCTCAATTGATCTGTTAAAGTAAACATTGACATTTATATTAAAATCTTCATAGTTTTCATTTTCTAAAAAGTAATATAAATCCTTTTGTACAAATTCATAAAACTCATCATCATCTGTTGATAAGTTAATTTTAATTCCATGTATATTTATAAAAGTATTTTTCATTATTTAATACTTTCTAAAATATTTTTAAAATCTTTTAAATAAACCATATTAGGTCCATCGCTTAGTGCCTCTTCTGGGTTCTCATGCACTTCAAAGAAAAATCCATCTACACCTGCTGCATTAGCTAGTTTTGCCATATATGGAGCGTATTTTCTATCTCCTCCACTTTTTCCACCAAGAGCTGATGGTTTTTGTGTAGAGTGTGTCACATCCATCACTACAGGGTAGCCAAACTCTTTCATATCTATGATTTGTCTAAAGTCCACTACTAAGTTACCAAGACCAAACATACTTCCTCTTTCAGTTAGCATTATCTTATCATTGCCACTCTCTTTTACTTTTGTGAGTGGGTGTATCATATCTTTACCATCTAAGAACTGGGCTTTTTTGATGTTGATGATTCTATCTGTTTTGGCTGCTTCTACTAGCAAGTCTGTTTGACGACACAAAAATGCAGGTATCTGAAGTATATCTACCACTTCTGCTACAGATTTAGCTTGATTTGGCTCGTGTATATCTGTAGTAAGTGGAAGAGCAAACTCTTTTTTTACTCTTTCAAGTATTCTAAGTCCTTCTTCTAGTCCTGGACCTCTATAGCTAGATATAGAAGTACGGTTAGCTTTGTCAAAACTAGCTTTAAAAATATAAGTAAATCCTAACTCATCTGTGAGCTTTTTTATCTCTTCTGCAAGATGCATTATCATAGACTCATTTTCTATGACACATGGACCACTAAGTATAAACTTTTTCTCTTGTAACTTTTTGTATAGTTCTTCACTATTCATTTGTATCAACCTTTTTACTTTGTTTTATAAGTTCTTCTAGTAAGTCCTGAGATTCTAAGATATAGTCAGCTATATCTCTTAGTACTCCCTCACCACCTTTTGAGTCTGTCACTATATCTACATTTTCTTTCATGTATTTTCTCGCATCATTTGGAGTAGCACTAAGACCACATCTGATTAATATTGACAAGTCGATAATGTCATCACCTATATAGGCTATTTGTTCATCAGTTAAGTTGTATTTTTCTTTAAAACCATTGTATTCTAAAAGTTTATCTTTTATGCCATGTTTGTGAAAGTCAAGTTTAAGTTCTATACATCTGTTTTTTACTACATCTGATTCTCTACCCGTTATAGACCCTACTACAAAGCCTAATCTTTTAAGATGAGAGATAATCTGTCCATCTTTCACGTTATAGCGTTTATACTCTAACCCAGTATCATCATAAATGATACCACCATCAGTTAAAACACCATCAATGTCAAATAAAATTGCTTTTATTTTTTTTGCTTTTTCTAAAGTGTCATCTGAATTAAATATCATTTATAGTCCTAAATCGTACATTTGTACTATACCAACAAGGCTATTGTTACCATCAACAACCAATAATGAATTTACTTTTAGACTATTTATTTGTTCACTAGCCACTACAAGTTTTTCATTTGATTGAATAGTTTTAGGAACTTTACTCATAATATCACTAGCTTTTAAAGCAAAAAAGTTTTGCTCATTTGTTTCCATCGCTCTTCTGATATCACCATCTGTTATGACACCTTGAATAGTTTTATCTTTGATAACTACAACTAAACCGCATTTCCCATCTGTAATTTTATGAATGATATTTTTGATAGACAATGTTTCATCGCATACAGGAAGATTGTCTTTTTTCATCACTGCTTCCACAGTAGTCAAAAGTCTTCTTCCTAAGCTTCCACCAGGATGAAATTTTGCAAAGTTTTCATCTTTAAAATTTCTTAGTTTCATCAAAGCTGCTGCTATTGCATCCCCCATAACCAAAGTTGCTGTTGTTGATGACATGGGAGCAAGACTTAAAGGGCAAGCTTCTTTTTCTACAGCTATATTAAGATGGTAGTTACTGTTTTTTGCCAAAGTTGAACTTGGGTTTCCACTCATAGAGATAGTAGTATTTCCTTGAGATTTTAAAAAAGGTATAAGCTTCAGTACTTCATCTGTTTCACCAGAATTTGATAATAGCAAAACAACATCTTGTTTCTCTATCATGCCAAGGTCACCATGATACGCTTCTCCAGGATGTAAGAAAAAGCTAGGAGTTCCTGTGCTTGCAAGCGTTGCGGCTATCTTTTTACCTATAAGACCAGATTTGCCCATACCTGATATGATAAATTTACCTTTAGAATTATAGACAGCTTTTACTGCTTCTTCAAAATCTTCTGTAAGTAAATTTGAAAGATTCGCTATCTCTTTTGATTCTATCTCAAAGACTTCTTTTGCTATGTTTTTTATATTCATATTGTATATTTCTCCAAATACCACTCAACCGTCTTAACAATCCCACTATCAAAGTTCTCATCTGCTTTCCATCCCAATTGAGTTTCAAGTTTGGTGGCGTCTATGGCGTAACGGCGGTCATGCCCTGCACGGTCGGTTACAAAGCTAATAAGTTCCTTATAGCTTTGTAGTGTTGAGTGTTTAGTGTTTAATGCTGAATTACTTTGGGGTGGGACCATTTCGTCGAGAATAGAGCAAATTCTATCTACTATCTGAAGATTAGTTCTCTCATTGCGTCCGCCTATGTTATAGACTTCTCCGCTTTTACCTTTATGATACACAAGGTCGATGCCTTTGCAGTGAACAAGCATTACTTGAGCAGTTGTTGCTGTGAGAGCCAGTTCATTCATTTTGATTTTCCAATTCTAGCAGTATATTTTAAAAGTAGTTGGAGTTGTTCTATAGCTACTTCATTTAGCTTTATTAGTCTATCTTCAAATGAGATATTTTGTTTGATAAATTGAGCATTTAAGTTTTCTAGATTTGCTAACACGACAAGTTGCTCTGCTGTAGAGTAATCTCTCATATTGCCCTCTAGTTTTGGATTTGTTTCGTTCCACTCTTTAGCTGTTAATCCAAATAGAGCTACATTCAAAAGGTCTGCTTCTGTTGCGTAAATGAAAGATATTTTATTTTTAGCTATGTTTGGTGGAATGAGATTGTTTTTAATAGCGTCGGTATGAATGTGGTAGTTCATTTTCACTAGTGTTCTTTTTATATCCCAGCCAAGTTTTTGTTTTTCTATCTCATCTTGTTTTAGTCTTTGGAACTCTTTGATGAGATAAAGCTTGAATTCTACAGATATCCAAGCTGCAAATTCAAACGCTATATCTTGATGTGCAAAAGTGCCACCATAGCGACCTGCTTTTGAAAAGATTCCTATTGCATTGGTTGACTCACACCATTTTTTTGGACCCATAGTAAAACTATTGAGTCCTGCTTCTTTTCTAAACCCATCGAATTCGATGGGTTTAAAGTTTTCATTGTTTAGCTTTTCCCAAAGTCCCAAGAACTCTATAGTATTTCTATTTCTAAGCCAATTTCTAATAATCTCATTTGCTTCTTGAGAGTCCTTGAACTTTGCAATATCTGTGAGAGAAATATAGTTATCTTGAACTATAGAGATTTCTTGATTTTGAACTATGATTTTATTTTTCATTTTAGCTTCTCTAAATACCACTCAACCGTCTTTACAATACCACTATCAAAGTTTTCATCTGCTTTCCAGCCAAGCTCTGTTTCTAGTTTGGTGGCGTCTATGGCGTAGCGCCTGTCATGTCCTGCACGGTCGGTTACAAAGCTAATAAGTTCCTTATAGCTTTGTAGTGTTGAGTGTTTAGTGTTTAATGCTGAATTACTTTGGGGTGGAACCATTTCATCGAGTATTTCACAGATACGGTCTACGATCTGAAGATTCGTCCGTTCGTTTCTTCCACCAATGTTGTAAACATTTGCTTCTTTGCCAGTGTGGTAGACCAGGTCTATCCCTTTGCAATGGTCAAGCACATAGAGCCAGTCACGGATATTTTTGCCGTCACCGTAGATAGGGATCTGCTCTCCTGCTAGAGCTTTGCGGATGATGGTCGGAATAAGTTTTTCATCATGCTGTTTTGGCCCGTAGTTATTTGAGCAGTTTGTTATCACTGTGTTCATTCCATAGGTTTCTTGGTAGCTTCTCACTATCATGTCACTTGAAGCTTTTGAAGCTGAGTAGGGAGAGTTAGGCGCATATGGTGTCTCTTCTGTAAACAGGTCTGTTTCGTTTAGCGTTCCATATACTTCATCTGTAGAGATATGATGGAAGCGAGGTTTTCGGGATATAGGATTTAGGGGATTGGATATTGTGCTATTGTGCTCTCCCTCTTCTTCACTATATCCTATATCCTCACACCTATATCCTGACTTATACTTGAACGGTGCTTCCATCCAGTGTTTGTAGGCAACGTCAAGGAGCGTGAAGGTGCCGTTGACATTTGTCTCGATGAAAATCCCAGGGTTTTTGATGGAGTTGTCCACATGGCTTTCTGCTGCAAAGTGGATAACACCTTGAATGTTGTACTCAGTAAATATAAACTCTACGAGTTCACGGTTACAAATATCTCCGTGAATGAACTTATAACGTTCATTCTGGGATATTGGGTATTGGGGATCGGGGATTGTTTGTACCAGGATGTCATCTACCTCTTTGAGATTATCCAAATTCCCCGCATACGTTAAAAGATCTAAGTTGACTATACGATAATTTGGATACTTCTCTAAAAAATATGGTACAAAATTAGAGCCGATGAATCCTGCACAACCGGTAACAAGAATGGATTTAGGGGATTGGGGATTGGGGATTGTATTAGACATTTATTTTCTCTTTCAAAACATTAATAAGACCATTTAACATTTTTGCAATAACATCACACTCAAATGATAATGATTGATAAACTTCTTGATTAATATAAAATAGATCTTTCGATAAAAGAATAAAGTATTTTAATTCATGAATACTTCCTCTAGAAATATATAAAAAGTTTAAATAGTCTTTTGTAGTATTTTTACTATTACCTTCCACTATATTTGATGGAACTGAGTAAGAAGCCCTAACCATTTGATCTACTAAACGATACTTTTCATGGCTAGGAAAACTTTCAACAACTTTATATATAGTTAGAACTAGCTCATGTGCTTTTTGGAAGACAGTTAATTTTTCATAATTATTCATCACTATATCCTATACCCATCATCCAATATCCTCCGTATGCATTCATTTAAGCTGTCTTTCCAGTATGGTATCTCTAGATTGAAAGTTGATTTTATTTTTGCTTTATTGAGTAGGCTGTAATGCGGTCTCGTTGCCGGAGTCGGATACTCTTTTGTTTCGATAGGCTTAACCTCACACTCTATATCACTCAGCTCAAAGATCGCCTTAGCAAAGTCATACCAGCTGGCAACTCCCTCGTTGCTGAAATTGTAAATTTCAACATCATCACTAAACACTAAACACTCAACACTCAACATTCGCAGCAAAGCGACCGCAAGGTCGCGTGCGTAGGTCGGTGTTCCTACTTGGTCAAATATCACACCTAATTGTTCTTTCTCTTTTCCCAAACGCAGCATGGTTTTTACAAAATTATTTCCAAATGATGAATAGACCCATGATGTTCGTATGATGATGGAATTTTTAGGGTTTATTGCTTGTAAAGCTTTCTCACCATCAAGTTTCGTCTGTCCATAAACTCCGTTGGGGTTAGTTATGTCAGTTTCAGTATATGGTTTGTGGTTTGTTCCGTCAAATACATAGTCCGTTGAAACATGAATGAGTTTAATGTTTTTTTCTTTTGCAACCTGTGCTAAATACTTCACAGCTAAATGATTTACTTTGTCTGCATTGACCGCATCGTCTTCTGCTTTATCGACTGCTGTATAGGCAGCGCAGTTAATAATAATTTTTATATCGTTTTTAATGCAAAAATGTTTTATAGCATCTTGATTTGTAATGTCTAATGTAGTTCTATCTGTGAAATAAAAATTATAATGTTTAGTGCTGGGTGCTGAGTGTTTAGTTAATTCTCTAAGTTCACTTCCTAATTGGCCATTCGAACCTGTTACTAATATATTCATCTACATTCTCCATTAAGCACTAAACATTCAACATTCAACATTCATAATACTCCACTCCAAACTCAAACAGATCGTTTGTTTCATTGAGTTTTGGCTGTTTGGTGTCTTTTGCGGATAGATTTAACTCTTTGGCATGAAGCATCCAGTCTATATTTAAATTCTCATCATCAAAGGCTATGCCTCTGTCGCACTCCGGGCTGTAATAGTTGTCAACTTTGTAGGCGAAGACAGTATCATCTTCTAATACTACAAACCCATGCGCGAAACCTCTTGGAACCAGTAGTTGTTTTTTGTTTTCGCTGCTCAGTTCAACGGCTACGTATTTTCCAAAAGTAGGTGAACCTTTTCGTATGTCGACTGCCACATCAAGCACTCGTCCTTGTATCACACGCACAAGTTTTGTTTGAGCAAAAGGGGCGAGCTGGTAGTGAAGCCCCCGTAGGACTCCACGGCTTGATTTACTCTCATTGTCTTGGCAAAAGTTGATTTTAAAGCCTAAAAACTCCTCAAGCTTGTCGGCACGAAAGGTTTCGACAAAGTACCCTCGATCGTCCCCGTGAACCTTAGGGTCAATGATAATAACATCAGAGATAGCTGTACGAGTAAATGTCATCTTCCCATCCCTCGTGGCTGATTCGCTCTGGTAATCAAATACTGTCCGTATTGGTTTTTCTTTAAAGGTTCTGCTAGTTCTAGAAGTTTCTCTTTGGTTATATATCCCATCTCATAGGCTATCTCTTCTAAACATGCCACTTTGAGAGATTGGCGGTTTTCTATCGTTTGGATAAATTGGCTTGCTTCTAGTAAGCTCTCATGTGTGCCTGTATCGAGCCATGCATATCCTCTGCCCATGAGTTCTACGCTGAGTCTTTGTTCTTTGAGGTAGTCTTGATTGAGGGTTGTGATCTCTAACTCACCTCTAGCGGATGGTTTGATGAATTTGGCTTTTTCTACAACATCAGCCGGATAAAAATAAAGTCCTACCACTGCGTAGTTGGATTTTGGCTCTTTTGGTTTTTCTTCTATGCTTATGACAGTGTTATCTGCATCAAACTCAGCTACACCATAGCGTTCAGGGTCGTTTACATAGTAGCCAAATACCGTTGCTTTGTTTTCTTCTTTGGCATTTTTAATGCTACTGGCGAGCATTTTTGTCAGGCCATGCCCATAAAAGATATTGTCCCCCAAAACCAAACACGCATCATCGCCATTTAAAAACTCTTCACCCAAGATAAATGCCTGTGCGAGTCCATCAGGGCTTGGTTGCACTACATAGGAGAACTCCATACCGATATCACTCCCATCACCCAAAAGCTCTTCAAATCGTGGTAAATCATGAGGGGTTGAGATAATCAACACTTCAGTAATACCTGCCAACATAAGTACAGATAATGGATAATAGATCATCGGTTTGTCATAAATAGGAACGAGTTGTTTACTGACCCCTTTGGTGATAGGGTAAAGCCTTGTTCCGCTTCCGCCTGCTAATATGATGCCTTTCATTTTACACTCTCCAAGTAAGGTTGAGGGGTCAGGTGATAGTGATAACTTGTTAAACTACACATTGCTATCTAACTCCTTTTTCATTAAATACATTAAGCCGTTCTGAGATCTCTTCAGCACTTGCTAAAAATGATCTTAATTCTTTTGGTAATTCAGTCTCTATACTGTACGTTGCAACACCAATGAGTAGAATTTTTGGTTTTTGGTTCATTTCAACTTCTCCAAAAATTCAAAGGAATCCATATCCATCTTACTAAAAGCAAAAGTCTTATTTCCTAAGTCTTTTAAACTAGCACCAATATGATAAAGTTCCTTATCGTCAATTATCAAAAATCTATCGTGGACATTTTTTGTCTTTTTTAACTTTATATTATTATATTGCTTATTATATTTTTCAACTGTCATCAGTAACTGTTTTGAAATATTTTGAGTATATATTTCTATTTTTAAATTTTGACAACCAGAAAACAACATTAAAGTTATTTCATCTATGTAGTTATCTACCAAAACTATATTTACTTTTGCTTGTTTTATTAGATTTATTACAAATAAATGAGCATCAAAAAATTGTCCATTGTAAAATATACCTTGCTTTATCTCTAGTGTATTGTTTTTGACTTTTGACTTTATGAGCTGCATATCATTTTCTAGATTTAATAGTCTTTGTTCTGTGATTTTATGGGTATTTACAGCATATCCATTTGATATATACTCTTTTAAAACCGATGTTGCCCATTGACGAAATCTCGTTGCTTTATAGGAACTTACTCTATATCCCACACATATAACAGCATCCAAATTATAATGCTTGATAGTTCTTTTTACTTTTCTATTGCCTTCTTGACGAACTACCGAGAAATCCTCGGTAGTTGAATTTTCATCTAGTTCTTTCTCTTTATATATATTTTTTAAGTGAAGACCAATATTATCGGTGCTTGTTTCAAATAGTTCTGAAATTTGTGATTGACTAAGCCAAATAGTATCTTGTTCAACTGAAATTGCTAGCTCTATTTCACCATCATTGTATTTAATTAAATCGTTCACTTTTATACTCTCACCGAACTTGATAAAAATGATCTTAATTCTTTCGGTAATTCAGTCTCTATACTGTACGTTACAACACCAAGAGGCTGATTTGTATTTTGTATGGCATATTCAACCCCTAAATTGTCTTTATCACCGCAAAGTATGCTATTGGTCATTTATTATAATCTCCAAGTAGGATCTTCAACGATCCCTTTGATGTCTATGAGTACCGGTTCATCTGTACTGATGCTTTCATAGTCACTTTGGCTAAGCGCTTTGAATATTTTATGACCCACTGCGATGATGATGGCATCGTATTTTTTATCTGATAAGAATGGATCTGTGATGAAAGTGAAATTCTTTTGATCGACATCTTTTTTTTCTATCCATGGTTCATAGGCATCGACATTGCAGCCATACTCGTTTAACTCATTGATGATGTCAAAGACTTTTGAGTTTCTGATGTCCGGGCAGTCTTCTTTGAACGTTAAGCCCAGTACGAGTATGTTTGCATCTTTGATCTTTTTATCGTGTGCGATCATCTCTTTGATGGTACGTTCAGCTATGTATTTACTCATACCATTGTTGATCTGACGGGCTCCAAGAATGAGGTTTGGTTGGTAGCCAAGTTCCTGGGCTTTATGTGTCAAGTAGTAAGGGTCTACCCCTATGCAGTGCCCGCCGACCAGACCGGGAGTCAGCTTAATGAAGTTCCATTTAGTCGCAGCAGCATCAATGACATCATGCGTGTCGATGCCCATCGTGTCAAAGATGAGCGCCAATTCGTTGATGAGAGCGATGTTTACATCTCTTTGGGTATTTTCTATGACTTTAGAAGCTTCTGCCACTTTTATGGAAGAAGCCATGTGTGTGCCTGCGGTGATGATGCTTTTGTACAGGTCATCTACTGTTTTTGCAATTTCAGGCGTAGAACCGGAAGTGACTTTTAAGATTTTGGTGACTGTATGTTCTTTGTCTCCGGGGTTGATGCGTTCAGGAGAGTACCCGGCATAGAAGTCTTCATTAAAGACAAGCCCGCTTATCTCTTCGAGTACTGGGACACACACCTCTTCAGTCACACCAGGGTACACCGTGGATTCATAGATGACAATATCATCTTTTTTAAGCACTTTAGCTACAGATTGGGAAGCTTTAATAAGTGGCGTCAAGTCAGGACGGTTTGAAGAGTCAATAGGTGTTGGTACGGTGATGATGTAAACATTACAATCGGCGATTTCATCAAGGGTGTAGCTAAACTTCATCCCCTGTGCCAAAGCTTCTTTTACCTGTTCATCACTTAGTTCCAGTGTACGGTCCACGCCGGAATTAAGCTCATCAATGCGACTCGCGTTGATGTCAAAACCAACGACTTCGTATTTCTCCGAAAATGCATGTGCCAAAGGCAAACCAACGTAACCGAGTCCTATAACTGCTATCTTATGAGCCATATAAGAAATCCTGATATTAAATTGGTGGCATTATAGCTAATGCCTCCTAAAAAAAAGGATGATAGGAAAGACCATGGGGACCCCCGGGTGCCCGCAGGAAATGCCCTTGGGTGCCCGAGGATGACGGAAAGGCTGCTCGAGGATGACAAACCTCGTCATGGTTCCCAAAAACCTCGTCATTCCTGCGTAGATGAGAAGCGTTAAGCAAACGACAACAGTTTGTCGTTTGTAGCTTCGAAACCGAAAGTGATGTACTTTGTACCGCTGAAGGAGAATCCACAATTGAGCCCGAGGATGATGTGATGGAAAGGCTACCAAGAGTTAGTGTGAAAATAGAGGTAAGGTATGTATCATTTAAATTTACCATTGATAATAAAATTACCGATTTTGAATTTCTTGACTATATACATATGAATGTAATAGGTAGAAAAAAAAGTTAAAGTACATATTAGTATAAATTCTAAATAAGGTATATTTATGGGCTTTATAAAATAAAAAAGATCACTATAAAGGGTTGATGCAACAAGTAAACCGTATATGAAGATTCTGATAATTTTAAATTGAGTTCACTGTGACTATTGAGTTTTGGTGAATCTTTAAAATAGGCAATAATATACAAACTTATGACTATCGAACAATATATCTCTAAAGGGATTAAAAAAAGTTTGAACAAAAAGACATCTCTGTAAAATATTTTTATCATAATTACCGCCAAAACAGCTACTATGGCAAGATAAAAAAATGCTTTTAGCTTCTTTGTGTCTAACAATGCATCATAAAAGTTTGAATAACTAAAAATCAAAAAGCCAAAGAGATAATATGGAAAATAAACAATCAATTCTTTTGGAGAGATAAATAAAATAGACCCTGTAATTTTTTTTGCAAACAGGTATCCTAAAACATAGAAAATAAAAGCCAACATGAAAAATATAAATAATATTTTAAATATATTTTTATTTTTAAAATAGCTGTCTATTTTAGTAAATTTTATCTTTTTGTTGAGAAACAGCTTAGAGAGCATAACTGTTATTAAAATGTAAATTATTAAATTCCCTAAAAACCAGAGATGCCCCAACCATTGACCACTGTATGCATATTCTATAAAACTGCCAGGCATACTAAAATTTGTAGATAAGTTATTCATGACATAATTTAAACTAAATCCAATAGTTATCAAAGGAATACTAAGTCTAATCATTCTATCTTTAAAAAAATAATCTAAGCCTTTTTTCTGTATCAAAAAAGCTGCGAAAAACCCGGATACAAGATAGAAACCATGCATTCTAAATGAGTGTAAAAAGTACATGATAAAATCAAAAACATAACTGCTGGTTTCCCCTATGACTATCCAGTCTACTGTAACAGTGTAGATCATTGCAGTATGATAAAAAATACCCATTATCATAAATAATGAACGGGCTCTATCCATGTAATGGTATCTCATCTATTTATCGATCCTTTTCAAATACTTCCAACGCTCTTTTTACTATATCGTCCATGTCATAGTATTTATACTCTGCGAGTCTTCCTAGCAAAACAAGGTTTTCGTATTTTTTGGAGTGCTCTAAATATGTATTGTATTTTTCCTGGTTTTCGTTGGTAAATATGGGGTAGTATGGGGTGTCTATGCTTTTTATGTACTCTTTGGGATACTCTTTGAGTATCGTTGTTTTATCACCTTTTGTGGGGTGAATATGTTTAAACTCTGTAATTCTTGTAAAATCATAATCGTTAGGGTAATTTACAGTTGCTTTTTCTTGATAAAATTCTTTTTCAACTGTTTCAAACTTCATATCTACACTTCTGTAGGGTAACTCTCCAAACGCATAGTCAAACAGTTCATCGATTTGCCCTGTGTAGATAATCTTACCTTTAAATTCACTTCCCATGAGTTCAAACCCATCTTTTGTGATTGTGCAGATTTCATCAAATTTTGTATTTAACATCAGTTTTATGTTTTTGTGGTTTAACATATTTTCAAATAGCTTCGAATACCCCTTTGATGGCATTATTTGATAGGTATCGTTAAAATATCTGTTGTCGCGGCCTATATATACTGGCACTCTGGCAGTTACTGCGCCGTCTAACTCTTCTGGCTTCATGCCCCACTGTTTTGCAGTATAGTTTACAAAGATTTTATCATAGATAAAATCTGCCAAAAAGGACAAATCTTCATCGGTTGATCTTTTAAGTTCCAAAATGGGCACTTTGGAATGGTATGTGTAATTTTTTAAAAGTTTATTTTCCAGCATTTTGGCTTTAGATTCCGGGAATACTTCATATAGGGTATTGAAGTTAAAAGGGATAGAAACTTTTTTACCCTCTATGTACGCTAAAACTTCATGCGTGTAAACTTCCCAGGAGGTAAACTGTGACAGATAATCAACAACTTCTTTATGGTTTGTATGAAAAAGATGTGGACCGTAGGCGTGTATCAAGATATGGTTTTTGTCTTTGTGGTCAAAACAGTTTCCTGCTATATGGTTTCTTTTTTCTACTACGAGCACCTTTTTACCAAGCTGTGTTGCTACGCGCTCAGCCATAACAGCGCCCGCTAACCCTGCTCCCACGATGAGATAATCTATCATTTTTTATTTTCTTTATTCATTTAAGTCCATTTTTGTTTGTTAAAACAATTATAAGGTTAATTGACTTTCATTTGGCATTGTTATAGATCCCCCAAAACCTCGTCATTTCTGCGTAGATGAGAAGCGCTAATCAAACAACAACAGTTTGTCGTTTGTAGCTTCGGAACCAGAAGCGATGTACTTTGTACCGTTGAAGGAGAATCCACAATCCAATCCAGAATGACAAATAAAAATAGATAATGAACCACTATGTGTGAATTTATATGAAGTATTGAATATAATATAAAAATGTCTTAAACAAGACGCGAATGATTTACTAAAAGGAAAAATATGGCACACATTTTAGCTGGCAAAAAGGCTCCCAAAAGCATCTTGGAGAATATCCCCCGGCTTATATCGGCTTACTATATGCAAGAGCCAGATGTCTGCGTAGCATCCCAAAGGGTTGCTTTTGGAACATCGGGGCATCGCGGGAGCGCAACTAAAAAGAGTTTTAATGAAACCCATATCCTTGCCATTACCCAGGCTCTTTGTGAATACAGGAAATCTGCCCACATTACCGGAACGCTCTTTATAGGCAAAGACACCCACGCACTTTCTACTCCTGCGCAGCTGACTGCCTTGCAGGTTTGCATAGCCAATGGTGTGAGATGTAAGATAGCAAAAGAAGAGGCATACACCCCTACGCCGCTTATCTCGTTTACTATTCTTGAAGCAAATAAAGAGGGTGACATTTTGAGTGATGGTATCGTGATCACCCCGTCACACAACCCCCCTGGTGACGGCGGATTCAAATACAACCCGCCAAACGGCGGACCTGCCGATGACGATGTGACCTCTCTCATCGAGCAGCGGGCGAATGAGATCATAGAAAATGGGCTTCTTGAAGTTAAAAAGGTACCGCTTAAAGAGGTGCTTGCAAGTGACCTGCTCGAAGAATTTGACTTTGTTACTCCTTATGTGCTGGCACTTGAAAGCATCATCGACATTCAGGCGATCAAAGATGCCAACCTTTGTATAGGGGTCGATCCTATGGGTGGTTCTGGCATTGCAGTCTACCAGAAGATCAACGAGGTTTATGGCCTCAATATAGACATCGTCAATCCTTATGTTGACCCTACATTTAGTTTTATGAGCTGTGATCATGACGGCAAAATACGTATGGACTGTTCCTCGCCTTTTGCCATGGCTTCTCTGATATCGCTTAAAGATAAATATGACATCGCTTTTGCCAATGATCCTGATTTTGACCGTCATGGCATCGTAACATCCTCTGTGGGTCTGATGAACCCAAACCATTATCTCTCTGTAGCCATCTGGTATCTGTTTTCACACCGCAAGGCATGGCGCAGTGACCTTCTCATCGGAAAGACACTGGTCTCCAGCTCCATGCTAGACAGGGTTGCAAACTCTTTAGGCAAAGAAGTGTATGAAGTGCCTGTTGGGTTTAAGTGGTTTGTTGATGGGCTCTTTGAGGGCACGCTTGGATTTGGCGGAGAAGAGAGTGCCGGTGCTACATTTTTACGCCAGGGCGGGAGTGTCTGGACCACCGACAAAGACGGTATCATCCTCAATCTTCTTTCCGCCGAAATTAAAGCGGTCACAAAAAAAGACCCTGGAGAGATTTACGAGGAGTTTGAAAGAGAGTTTGGAAAGTCCTACTATGACCGCATCGATGCTCCCGCAACACCCGAGCAAAAAGCACTGCTTAAAAACCTCAGCGCACAGGACATTACTTCAACAACACTCGCAGGCGAGCCGATCGTCGGGAAATATACGCAGGCTGCGGGCAACAATGCAAAGATAGGTGGACTGAAAGTCAGTACCAAAAACGGCTGGTTTGCCGCGCGTCCTTCGGGGACGGAAGATATCTATAAGATCTATGCTGAGAGTTTTATCTCAACAGTACATTTAAAACAGATACAGCAAGAAGCCAAAGAGATCGTGCTGGCCGCCATAACAGGCAAGCCTGAACCTCAGTAGCATTTTCACACTTACTTCACTATTTTATAGTATGATACAACTGTAAAATAATAAACCTTATATAAAAGGAGTTCAAAATGTTAAAAAAGAATCTTAAACTTATAGGTGCAATAGGCATACTCTCTTCAACCTTGGTCTTTAATGCATGTACGCCCCAAGAGCAATCTTTTGCTACTGGAGTAGGTGTTGGTGCAGTTGCAGCGTCAGCCTATAGTTATCCTCGCTATTATGACCAACCGTATTATTATTACAATAACCAATATTACTATGGTGGTCAGTACCGTAACGGATACTATATCTACCGTGGGCAAAGGTTTAGCAATGGGCACTATTACCGTAGCGGTAACAGATATTATAATGGAACCCGTTACACTGCCAAAGTAGGCACGCATGGGTATTACCAAAACCAAAAACAATACAACAACCGCAATACGTACAAAAAACAACGCGATAGACAACCTAGAAACAGAGATAGTCATCGTAGATAATGATGAAAGATAAAAACACAAGGAGTTCCAAATGATAAGAAAAAATATTAAACAGTTAAGTGCCACTGTGGCGCTTTCTTCAACATTACTTTTTACCAACGTTGCTGCTAATGAACAAGATTTTGCAGCCGGTGTAGCAGTTGGTGCTATAATGGGAGCGGTATTGGGATCATACGACTCACCCCGGTATTATGACCGGCCCTATTATTACTATAATGACAAATATTACTATGGTGGCGAGTACCGTGACGGATACTATATCTACCGTGGACAAAGATTTAGAGATGGATACTACTATAATGACGGGTACAGATACTATAGGGGTCACCGTTATCCGGCTGAAATAGGACGCTATGGTTACTACAAAAACCATAATCAATACAAAAATCGCCATACAAGAGGAAGATTCTCAGTATACGATTCACCCCGATATTATGACCGGCCCTATTATTATTATAATAACAAATATTATTATGGCGGTGAGTACCGTAACGGATACTACATCTATAATGGGAAGAAACTTAAAAAAGGGCACTACTATGACCGCGGGTACAGGCACTATAACGGAAAGCGTTATCCAGCCAAAGTAGGAAACCATGGCTACTACAAAAGTCATGATGACTACAAAAATCGCAACAGATACGATACACAGCGTAAAATAAACCAAAAAAATATCCAAAGATCTGATCAGAGGAACATCCAAAGGCAAGACCAGAGGAACATCCAAAGACCTGATCAGAGGAACATCCAAAGGCAAAATCAGAGGCACATCCAAAGACCTGATCAGAGGAACACTCAAAAACAAGAACAAAGAAACATCCAAAGGCCAGACCAGAGGAACACTCAAAAACAAGAACAAAGAAACATCCAAAGGCCAGACCGGGGGAATATCCAGCGACAAGAGCAGAGAAACACTCAAAGACCAGACCGGGGGAACACCCAAAGACAAGGTCAAAGAGAAGGTCAAAGAGAGATGAGAAGAGATAGAGAAGACAATAGAAATAGTAGATAAAAAGATTTGATTTAAAAATGGTCTTACACAATTTACCCTGTCACTTAGCCATGATAAACAATGTGAAATCATACCAGATACCAATGCAAGTCACATCACTCCATTGTAAAAGAGCGTAATAAGGTTTTTACCTAGATAAATTTCGCCGAGGCATACGAAAATGGGGGGGGGTGTGAGTGCCGTGAATAAGATGGACTACAAAAACACTTAAGCAGTCACTCTATGTGGGAAACTTCATCTTCTTAAGTGCTATAAAATATAGTAAACCGTAAAATGCATTTCTACTTTTAAGTGCTATAAAATACAGTAAATTGTAAAATGCATTTCTACTTTTTTGTCAAATAACGCTTACAAAAATTTATATTTTAATACTGGAGCACTCATATGGAAAATCAAATCAAAATAGCGATCTTAGGTTATGGAAATTTAGGAAGAGGCGTTGAGCTCTCAGTTTCAAAAAATCCAGATATGCAACTCGTGGGTGTTTTTTCAAGAAGAGACCCAAAGAGCGTAGAGACTCTATTTGAAGAGACAAAGGTTTTCTCTATGGATGAACTTTTAGAGTTTAAAGAGACCATCGACGTGTTGATCCTTTGCGGCGGTTCAAAAGATGACTTGCCTCTTCAAGGTCCCCAGTTTTCAAAACATTTCAACATCGTAGACAGTTTTGATACGCACGCTAAAATTCCGGAATATTTTGCCAGTGTCGATAAACCTTCAAAAGAGAACAACAAAGTTGCCATGATTTCCATAGGTTGGGATCCTGGAATGTTTTCCGTAAACAGACTTTATGGAGAAGCACTCCTGCCTGATGGAGATACCTATACATTTTGGGGGAAAGGGTTAAGTCAAGGCCACTCTGATGCCATTAGACGAGTTGAAGGTGTACAAGCCGGCGTTCAGTACACTCTGCCCTCTTCTTCTGCCATTGAGCTGGTGCGGAGTGGCGTTAGACCAACACTAAGCACAAAAGAAAAACATACAAGAGAGTGCTATGTTGTTCTAGAGGATGGTGCTGATGCTGCGCGCGTAGAAAATGAGATTAAAACTATGCCAGACTACTTTGAGCCTTATGAGACGACTGTGCATTTTATAAGCCAAGATGAGTTGAAGAAGAATCACAATAAAATGCCACACGGCGGATTTGTCATCAGAAGCGGAAGTTCAAGTGAGCAAAACAACCAGGTGGTTGAATATTCATTGGCACTTGAGAGTAATCCTGAGTTCACAGCAAGTGTGTTAGTCGCTTATGCAAGAGCGACCTATAGGCTGAGTAAACAAGGAGATTTTGGAGCAAAAACTGTCTTTGATGTGGCGCCAGGACTTCTGTCTATAAAAACACCCCAGCAGCTTAGAGCGGAGCTTTTGTAAACAAAAAAGAGCAAAAGAGGGTCAGTCACCTTTTTTTGCTTTTAATTAGATAAAATCACAAACTTACTATTTTCGAAAGGAGGCGCTATGGATATTTTTAAAACAAAACTTCATCAACTTTTTCTAAACAAAAGATGGCATACGCTAAGGCGTTTATTGGCCCAGCATGATTCTTTCAAAGTGGCTAACCTCATCGAAGAGAGTGATGATGACAGTGAAATAGTACTCTTTAGGCTTCTAAGTAAAACGCAGACAAAAGAGGTGTTCTCTCTTCTTTCTTATGAAAAACAACATGAAATCGTCAAAAAACTAGCAAAAAACACCCATAAGCTATCACTTTTACTCAATGGCATGGAGCCAGATGACAGGACTGCATTTTTTGAAGAACTCCCTGAAGAGATAGCGCAAAAACTTATAAAATCTCTCTCACCAAAAGAGCAATTAATCACCATAAAACTGCTAGAGTATCCAGAAGACAGTATCGGGCGACTGATGACCCCTGAATATATCGCCGTAAAAGCTGATCATACCGTGGAAGAAGCTTTTGCGCATATACGAAAATATGGAAGAGATTCTGAAACGTTAAATGTGATCTATGTTGTAGATAATAAGCGAAAACTTGTAGATGATTTGCGCATCAAAGAGCTTATTTTGGCTTCTCCTTCGCAAAAAGTAGAAGAGCTTTTAGACTACAGGGTTATCTCGCTCAATGCGATGGATGACCAGGAAAAAGCTATCGCAACGTTTCAAGATTACGATAGAGTAGCTCTGCCTGTTTTAAGTAAGGACGGTGTGCTTTTGGGAATCGTCTCAATCGATGATATTATGGACGTTGCAGAAGAGGAATCAACCGAAGACTTCCATAAATTTGGTTCTTTTTCAGAAGCAATAAGCAATCCGCTCAAAGAGCGTGTTTTTAACCTCTATAAAAAACGTATAGTTTGGCTTGTTGCTTTGGTTTTTATGAATATATTTTCAGGTGCAGCACTCTCCAGTTTTGAAACGCTTATCCAGTCGATGGTCTCATTGGTTTTCTTTTTGCCCCTTCTCATAGACAGCGGTGGAAACGCAGGTTCACAATCAGCCACGCTTATGATACGCTCTTTGGCCATAGGAGATGTAAAAGTGGGTGACTGGTACAAGCTCATAGCTAAAGAGGTAGGTGTGGCACTTCTACTAGGAGGCACAATGGCTTTAGCTGTGGGTGCGGTTGCAAGTTTAAGAGCCCCTGAGATAGTCATAGTGGTCTGTATCACTATGGTGGTAGTGGTATTAACCGGAAGTCTTATAGGTTTGCTTTTACCCTTTATATTTACAAAGCTAAAACTCGATCCCGCCACTGCAAGCGCCCCGCTCATTACCTCCATAGCAGACATCAGCGGTGTTATCATCTATTTTTCTATAGCATCCTGGTATTTTACATAAAAGAGTAGCCATATTTTCTCTTTTATGAGGTCAAAGAAATTAAGAGGGGTGATACAATGTTCTCGTTGCCACCCCATTTGCCACTAGATTATTTTATCTTTGATTTGTGAACACCAAGTCTCTATTCTTGTTGCGCTCAAGTCACTCTCATTGTCTTCATCCAGTGCTAAACCGACAAAAAAACCAGGCTCCTTCACGGCAGTAGATTCATCGTGTGTATATCCGTCGCTTGGCCATTTCCCTATTACCGTGCCTCCGTTTTTTATAATTACCTCATACACCGTACCCATTGCATCAAGATAATAATCACTATAGGATTCTTGATCGCCTAACCCAAAAAGAGCTACCGTTTTGCCCTTGAAGTCCAGCTTCTCAAATTCGTCCCATTCGCTCTCCCAATCATCTTGCAAATCACCATCATTCCAGGTAGAAACTCCCAATATGACCTTATCATATTCATTTATTTTTACTACCCCGTCTTGGGCTATATCAATTATATTTTTAATTCCCAGTGTTTTGGCGATAGCTTCTGCCGCATCTTCCGTATTTCCTGTACTACTTGCGTAAAAAATTGCAGTTGACATTTTTATTTCTCCTTTTTTAAAAGTGATTTTAGAGAGTATGGAACAGCTTTATTCGATATACTCCACAAAATCCAGCTTCGGCACTTTGACCTCAATATGTTTTGTAAATCCTTTATCTTGGATATACCAAACGCCTCTTCGCACACTAAGTGCAATTTCTAAAATAAAGGGTTAATCAATGCTAGAGTATCCTTTTTCACTATAAATATAGGGAAACACTATGAAATAAAATAATTAACCCTTAAAACACGATACCATATTTCAACTTTATAACACTCCTTGTTTTTTAAGTCTTTCTCTGTTTTTTTGTGTCGATAACTTCCCCTATTTAAGCTGTTCCAACATGTATTGCTCTTTTCTAATAGAGATATGCAAAAACATATATGCTACAATCTACTTAAAAAAGGCTCCACCATTTTACTCGCTCATTTTTACTTATCGCTTGCTACCATTTTAATCGCTAGCTCATTTTTAGTCTCAGCAAAACTCTCTGGAGTGATAGACCCCATCTCCATCACCTTGTACAGATTTCTCATAGCACTTGTCATTTTGTCTGTTATCTTTGTAAAAAAAGAGTATCGCCAGAAGTTCGCTTCTACTTTTTGGCGAGGGTTGGTGATTAGCCTTTTTTACTCTTTGTATTTCATAGGGATGTTCAAAGCGCTTGAGACTACCACAGTGATAAACACAAGCACTTTGTACACTTTAGTGCCACTTATGACTGCTCTCTTATGCATCTTCTTTTTTAAAGAGAAAATAAAAACTAAAGAGCTTTTAGTTTATCTCGTAGCCATGACTGGTACCGCCATAGTTATCTTCAAAGCAGACATTTCTTTGTTTTTGCATTTTTCACTTAACTTCGGAGATGTTATCTTTTTGCTAGGTTCCATATCTATGGCATTTTACTCCATCGTTTTAAAGCTGCTATATAGAAAAGACGACAAGCTTTTAGTGTTAGTTTTTAGTACACTTTTGGGTGGATGCATTTGGATGTTTCTAGCCATATGGATTTTAAATATTCCACTGGAGTGGTACAAAATCAAAGGAGAGCTGTTTTACTATGTGCTTTATCTCGCCATTGCAACAACCATCGTTACACTTTTTTTGTACCAAAAAAGTGCAACAATACTTGGCCCTAAAAAACTGATGGCATATGTATATTTAAGCCCAGCCATAGTGGCTGTCATGTCATACGTTTGGAGTGATGAGTCCATCACTTGGGGGATTTTCTTTGGTATAGTAGTGTCAGTTTTAGCTACTGTTGTTTTGTTAAAACAAAAAGCCCCATAAATTGATTGCTCCTTTGGTTTAACAAATAAAAATTTAATTTCAACTTTTTTCTATATTAACACTTTAATATCTACTTTTCGAGTATTTCTAAGTCTCCCTTATATATATAATGATTATTATTTTTACACTTTTTTTACAATTCATAGCTACACTCCACATTGGAATTATAAAAAAGGACAAGAAGTGATTCAAAAAAAATCAAATGTTTCAAAAGGATTCTTGGCAAAAGCAAAATTTGCTTTAATTGCACCTCTATTGTTTACTGCAATGGAAGTGAATGCTGCCAATTGGTTAATGTTGCAAGGCACTGAACCGGACATGGTATCAGTAGAAGGGGAGAAAGTACCCTCTACTATGATGCCTAAACTCTGGGGATTTATACAAGCTAACTACAAGCAGGACAGGGGCGACATATTTGTTAATCCTCAAGGCAAAAATCTTACTTCATTTTCCCTTCTAAACCCAGGATTGGAAGATCAGTCAGGCTTTAATATAGCTAGAGCACGACTGGCCGTACGCGGTACCATTGACAGTGACAATCTTGTCAACTATTTTGTTATGACAGATTTCGGAAACAATGCCATTACCAATCCTGCCGGACATAGAGGCGCAGCAACGTATTTGACCGACGCTTCAGTAACACTCAAGCATATCCCTAAAGCCAAGGTTCGCGTGGGGATGTTTAAGACACCAGGAAGCGAAGAAGGACTTCAATCAGTTTTTGTCTCTCCGTATATAGAATTTACGACGATGACAAATCAGCAGTTGCTTGAACGTAAAATTAGAGATGTCGGTACTGCGCAGACAAAAGGTGATGCTGGCGGCGCTTCTGCGGTACATTATACCAGTACAGATATAGACCAGCCTATTGCTGCGTTTAGAGATATCGGTATACAGATCTTTGATACATTAAAGATTCAGGATGACTGGGCAGTGAGCTATGCTTATATGTATGGTAACGGAACAGGTCTTTCTCACATCAGCTCAAATGATCAAGCGACACATTATGGTTATTTGGCAGTAGAAAAATCATTTGCTAAAGGTAAAGGATATTTTACTGAAGCATTGAAGTTCTTTGTATGGGGTCAAGACGGAGATCGTATACTCAATTCAATTGACGAAACAATGATCACTGAGGTAAAATCTAATCGTCAACGTTATGGTTTAGGCATGACCTATTATCGTGATGGCATCCGTTTTGAAGCAGAATATATGAAGGCAAAAGGTATGATATTTACCGGAGCAAAAGATGTTGATATCAATCCTACTGTTGTAGATTGGCAATTTCAGTTTGCTGCAGGTAAGGAAAATGAAGCAGATGGAGGGTATGTGAATCTCCAATATGAGATCATACCTAAAAAGTTTGAAGTATTCGGGCGTTATGACTATTCCAATAGATTGACCAATGATGTCCTAGGAGAGCGTGACTTTACAACGGCCACACTAGGTGCCTCTTATCGCTTCCAAGGGCCAACACGCATCGATTTTAACTACATGATAAGAGATGCAAAAGCACCAGGTAATGAGAATGCACAAAAAGTGTTAGACCATATGGGTGATCGTATTGCAGTTCAGATTACCGCAGCATTTTAAAAGGATAAAAAATGAAATTTAAAAATACTCTATGGGCGTTAATAGCGCTTATGATGACAGCTACTTTACCAGCATTGGCTAAAGAGAAGAAAAAAGATGATGTTGTAAAGATCGTCTATCAATGTGACTTTTCGGATCCAGAACGCGTACATGTTATGCTAAACACACTTAACAATGTTGTAAAACATTATCAAAGCACATTAGAAGATTATGAGGTTAATGTTGTAGCACTTGGTGCTTGTCTTCAGTATGTAATGAAAGATTTTAAAGATACTAAAATTGAGAAGAAACCGTACATTGATCAAGGCGGCCCCGCAGAAAATGGTACTATGGGGCGCATAAAAAGTCTAAAAATGACAGCAGGAGACAATATGATATTTACTGCATGTCAGAACACTATGGAAAAGCAAAATGTCAAAGCAGAACAGATAGCAGATTTTGTTGAGTTTTCACCATCTGGGATTATCAAGATAATTGATCTTCAGCGTGAAGGATATGCATATATCAAAATACAGTAACACTCCTTGTTTCATAGGAGTATTTACCTAGTGTGTCCAGTCTTCATCTAACGCTATGTAAGACTCGCAAAGTAGCGTTCTATGTTTATGTTCTCTGTGCATATTTTATGAGAATAGGATAGTGAATCTTCTCGTAAAAGTATCTTGTCTCCTTTATCTCCCTTTGGCGGATATCCAATAGCGTTTACTCTTTGGGGAGAATCTGATCGGGAAGATGTGGAAAACGTTTTTTAAGTCCCATAAAATACCCTGGATCACCTATGCATTCAGGGTTTTCTTCCTCCCAACAAGGCAATTCTACTACTTTCCACTCTCCTTGCTCAAAATGTAGTAAAGCCGAGATACCTTCGTAGTGGTCGATACCGTCTGAGGATTCGGGCAGTGTGTCTATCCAAGCCCAATCTTTTGTAGCTTTAAGATACATTACGACAAATACTATTTTCTTCCCTTGTGTTTGACTGAGCTCATTTCTGAGTGCATCAAGAATATTTTTACGCATCAGGCTACCTTTTGGAGGCACAAAGACACTCCTTTGGTTGACAGATAATGTCTCTTTGTGAATCTTATTGCCATCTGTCGCGCTAAAACCTGTTGTTATGGTCAAGATAAACGTGATCAATGCCGTACAATATTTTTGTTTCATGATTTTCATCTTCCCTCTTGCTAGAGTCTTAATATATTTTATTCTAGCATAATTCTTAGTTAATGGATTATGCCAGTCTGGAATGCTCTTTGACCATTTCCAGGCTGGCAATCTTCTTTGAAGGGGAATTGGATAAATATTTAGAAGTGTAACTTATGTTACTATTTGGGACTGACACGGAATTTTAAACGCTCTCCAAGCAAGACAGGTTCAGCCTGTTTTTTTGTTGATAAAGTTCTCTGTCGTTCATGATAGTTCCTTTTTTAATTATATATGTAAAAGCGCGTAGTTTAAATGACGCGCCGTCCCTGAATAACTTGAATGAGTATGAAGATAAGCGCAAGTACCAATAACAAGTGAATAAATCCACCCAATGTATAACTGGTAACCAATCCTAATGCCCATAAAACCAGGAGTATCACAGTTGTTGTCCACAACATGTTTTTCTCCTTAAAGTTATTATTCAACGGTCATGGTGTTGACGACACTTTTAACACCGCCAACATCCTCGACAACTTTACTTACCAATAGTCTATTGTAAGACAATTCAGTGTATTAAATAAAACTAATTTAAATATATTGGATAAAATTAAAAATATATTATTTTAGACAAGATTATACTCATCTCCCGACCCCCTATAATCCTCCTTAGCCATTTTACTCTATAAAATTATGCTTCATTTTCTCTTTGTTCTTTAGTACATGTATATAGACAATAAGCATAAAAAATAAAGCGGATGTCAACCCTAGAACAAGCAAGAGTAGCGTTTCAGAGGGATGGGTCTCCAGTAAGATTAATTTTCTAACTAAAACAACAAACGTAATTTCTAAAAATGTTATCACATAGTCAAAACTGTTTTTTATGAAAAGTGTTTTTACAATAGCAAGTACAATGAGCGTAAACAAGCCATCCGTTAAAATATTTTTTATGGAAGCAAAGTCTAGAACACCTTGAGCAAAGGTAAAAGAGACAACTTTATGAAACAAACTCATAAGACAAACAGCGAGATATGCAATCATAATCATGATAAAAATATAACGCAAAATATTTACAAACTTAAGAAGTATAAGATCTAATTTCTGATCTAAAAAGAGATCGAAATTTAAAATCTTTGTAAAAAAAGTTTCCAACATGTCTCTTTTTTTACCTTTTGTGTTGTTACTCTCTGTAGGCATTATCTTTACCTTGTTTTTTTTGCGAAGTATATTCCAAAACATGCCATCTGTCAATGAAAAACGGAGCAATTTTAATTAAAATAAGTGAGATCAAGAAGGAGAAAAAAATGGCAAGAGAATGAGGGAGCATTGCCCCCTCATATGCTAGAAAGCTGCCAGATCAGTAGATGCCCGATTTGCCCGGTGCTAAAATCCCTTTAGGATCAAGTGCACGCTTGATTTTTTGAAATACACTATGAATCTCCGGACCATACGTCTTGGCAACCATATCCATAAACCCGCTGCTCGTACGGTAAACACCATAACCCTGCTGCGAAAATTCATGTACCAACTCAGTGTAACAGTCGTGTGCGCGTTGCATCTCTTCAGGGTCGTTTCTGTTATAAAGAAGATCGACAATATGATGCATATCACGCCAACCGACGATAAACTCGGCAACATAATCAAAGCCGTATTTATTCAGAATCTTTTTAGCCAGTGCCGATTGGTTAAGTGTGTGTTTTCCTTCCGCCGGTGCTACCGGGGCAAACCACATACTCCCTCCGCCGCCTCTCCAGTTGTAGAGCCCAAACTCCTGCAGTGTCATATTGCCTCGCATCAAGTCAGCACGGTATTTGAATACCGGATCATCTCCCAATTCTTTGGAAGTGAAGAATTTATGGTTTTTAAAGTTGGCATTGATGACAGATTGAATAATCTTCCAGTTCATCTCATTAGCCTCCTGGGTTCCATACAAGGCAGCATATACGTTCCATGTACCCATTCCTGTATCTTTTTTGATCTTTTCGATCTCATCTTCCGTAATGGAGCGGTTCCCGTCAACATAATCAGAACGGTTTACAATACCGGCTGCTTCATAGAGCGTACTGGCGATCGTGAAAGCGTTAGGAATAATGTTGGCAATACGCAACGGCCGAAGAACCTCAACAACCTTTTCAACATCTTCTACATTGTCAAATGTAATACAAAATGGTTTATATGCCGGCGGTTCTGGCATAAGCCATATTCCCATCTCGACACAAATACCGTAGTTACTTTGTGTAAAGATACCGTCTAGTGATGGTCCGTAACCCCATTTAAAAACAGATGAACTCGTAGAATTCTTGATGCCACCCATCCCTGTTTTAAATGAAGATCCATCTGCCAGCACGACCTCCATACCACATTGCATCATGAAGTGCTCACCGTATGGTGTATATCCCACACCGCGGTCCATAGTATTGCCAACAGGACTTGCAATGGCGCTGGGAGCTGGGCAGGAGAGCCATAGCTTGTACCCTTTTTCCTGAATGTAGTCAAAGAGCTGCTGATAAGTAACTCCTGGTTCAAGTACCGCGTAGCAGAGGTCAGGATTGACTTCGATGATCTTGTTCATTTTGTGCAAATCAAGGATGACGGTTCCTGGTTTTGCCGGTGCCGCGGTACCATACCCCAGGTTTTTCCCCGTTGAAAAAGTCCAAATAGGAATGACGTACTTGTCACATACTTTGACGATGGCAATGACCTCTTCTTTTGTCGAAGCTTGTAGCACCAGTGAAGGCATATGATCTTCGATCTTTACTGCCATCATAATTTTTTTGTAAGGGGCAATGTCCTCATCGCCGATCAGTACATTATCGGCGCCTAGAATTTCTACAAATTCTTTTATTGCTTTATTCATTGTTTCAAGGGAAACAGTTTCTGGCAGTGCTGTCAGTTTCTTATCCATTTAATTCTCCTTTAGGCTTTAATTACAAACGATACGAAAGCGTTTTTCGTTGTGTGGTTGGAAACAAAGTCAATCTGCTTTGCAACGGACAGCGTGTTATGCGAGCCCAGAGTGTGGTACGATGAAAGTGCCGCTCCGTATTGGGGGCTACCTGTTGAGGCAAAGGTATCAAATGCCTTTTTTACCGAGATGCCTGCATATGAGTTTTCGGTATGGCTGATCCCCTTATGAGAAGGGATATGTGCCGTTTCCGATACCATTTTTGCCCCCTGTGCTACTGCGACATGATGTAAAAGTGCATAATCACTATGTGTTACCAGGCCACAGAAGACGGCATTACCATTTTCTTTCATTACAGCCGACAATATATGGAGATTTTCCAAGTTGTCAGAACCGAGGATAACAACATCATCCACCCTTGTTGAAACGGCGTTGGCGTACCCGGTCTCATACGCTGTTTCAGATACAACCGCTATCTTCTTTTTGACAGCATCAACAGTGAAAACTGCCGCCGATAAAGGCGCGCACATCGCGGCTATTGCCACGGCAGAGCCTTGAAGAAATGTTCTTCGAATCATCTTTTTCTCCTATTTTTCAGTAAACGTGATAGTGCCGTCGGCCAATTTCGTTGCCAGATCTTTCAACACAGCGTCACTAATTTCTGATTTTCTAAAGGCAGGCATCGCACTGCTTCCATGACGGACGGTATACATAATACCCTCTGCCCGCGCTTGTATCCCAGCTTGATCATCCATCTTCGTATATATGGTTTGTGGAGCGGTTTTTAGTGTATGACAGTAAGCACATACCTTTTCATAGGCATGCTCCCCATCTTTAAATTCAAAGTTTTTTCCCAATTCCACCGCAAAGATGGAAGATGTAGCCAACAACAGGCCTACAGCCAATTTCTTCATGTAAACTCCTTTATAAGTTTTGAACAGAACAAATATAGAGTAAAAAACTCGCATAATGCTCGCATAAAAAGTGAAATGAAGAAATTCGACCTTAAATAGTGAAAAAATGACGATTCATACTTCGTATATGGTAAAATTACACAATTGATCAAAAAGAAGAGGAAGAGTATTGATATCCAAACTTGCGGGCGCACTCCTGAAAATATACAATGAAAATCGGGTCAAGTTTCAGGCATTGGGGTTTGCTGTTGTCGGAGTCATCGGTGTTGCTGTTGTAGACAGACTCTCCATCAACCTGATCAACGCAGGCAATGAAAAGTTCGGGCTGCCGTTTTTACTTGGATCCCTCTTTTTTGTCCTCAGCGCATTTTTTCTCTATGTACTTCTAAGACGAACAGCCCAGGTAGCAGAAGATGCTCTGGTCAAACTTTCTCAATACCAGCAAGCAGAAAAAGAAAATCTTCAACTCTTTAACTTTGCCCTCGATAACAGTGCGGATGCGATTTACTGGTTTACCTTTGATACCCGTTTTTTTTACGTTAATGACGCGGCATGTAAAATGTTGGGTTACTCTAAAGAGGAGCTGTTGCGGATGAAACTCAGTGACATCGATACCGATTACAACAAAAATACGGATAAGTTTTTAGAAGAGATCAAGCAGAAAAAGTTCCTCTGTTTTGAGAGTAAGCAGGCCAGAAAAGATGGCACTACCTTGCCAGTCTCCATCTCAACAAACTACTTTCACAATGGCCAAAAAGAGTTCATCTGCGCGTTTGGTCGGGATATCACCGAACACAAGGAGAGACGCAGAATTATTACCGAACAAAATATGGCATTGAAAAACTCGCTTCAGGATAAAGAAGTGCTCATCAAAGAGATCCATCACCGCGTCAAAAACAACCTTGAAGTGATCTCTTCACTCTTACAGATGCAAAGCCGTAGAGAGACAAATTTGCAAGTAAAAGACGCGCTCTCCAAAAGTCAAAGTCGTATCTATGCCATCGCACTTGTCCATGAAATGCTTTATCAAAACAGTGATTTGGCCACTATCAATATGCGGTCGCATTTAGAACAGCTCTCCTCGGCGATGATCGATCTGTATGCCCAAAACAAGAAGATATCAGTCCGTCTGGATGCGGAAGATCTCTTTTTATCGATGGATTATGCGGTGCTCGTCGCCCTGATTGTGCATGAGCTGTTTTTAAACGCTATCAAACACGCTTTTGTCAACGTTGATACCGGGATAATCGATATTTTTATCCAAAAGGGGCCAGGAGGATCGATCGTATTTGGTGTCAATGACAACGGCATTGGGTTCAACAGTGAAAATGTCAGTACCTCCACTACGCTAGGCTATCAGCTGATCAATACGATCACTGAGTTTCAGCTAAACGGCAAGATCGAAACCGACTCCAAGAATGGCTTCAAATGTGCCATTACCTTTATTCCAAAAGAGAAAGGAAAGGCTTGAAACGAAAAATACTGATTGTCGAAGATGAAAGTATCATTGCTCTGAACATCAAAGAGACACTCACCCTCTTTAATTACGACGTGGTGGGGATTGCTACGAACGCACAGAGAGCGCTTCATCTCGCAGAAACGAAAAGGCCCGATCTTATCTTGATGGATATCACCCTCCAGGACAGAGAAGACGGCATTGCCGTTGCTGAAGCGATCTGTGAAATGTTCGCTGTCCCCATCGTCTTTTTAACGGCTAACGATAAAAATAAAACGATTGAGCGGGCAATCAATATCAGGCCCTACGGCTATATCCTCAAGCCGTTTAAAGAGATCGAATTAAAAACTACTATCGAAATTGCCTTGAAGACGTTTTACGAAAATCAGAAACTCTTTTGCGAAATTTCCGATGTCAAGTCTGAAAACATCTCTCTGCACAATAAGCTCGCCGTTGATCAACAGGCCGCTCAACGGTTTATTACACTGCAACACGGATATATTTATGACAATGAAAATTGTGTTTTGCTCTTTAACGGCGAAACGTTCGAATTAAAAAGTAAAGAGAATAAACTGCTCAAGATTCTTATAAAGAATCTCGGAAAAATTGTTTCGGTGGAGATGATCGAGGATTTTGTCTGGGATGGAGAGCTTGTCGGAGAGGGAGCTTTGCGTTCTTTGATGTTCAGGCTTCGACAAAAGTTACCCAAAGATTTTATAACCTGCTACTCTAAAATCGGGTACAAGCTTTCCCTCTAAAAAGAGCAGCCAATGAACATGCGGCGAGACTACGCATGCTTGAGCGGGATTTTAATGAAGTTCCGAAGCTTCGATCACCACCAAAAAACCTTCTTGATCATGTTCTTTGACAAGATCGCGTAAAATACGGATCGTACTACCTTCGGCAACCAGCATCAAAATCTTGTGGGTCTCTTCTTTATCAAATCCGACCCCTTCCATCACAACGCTTCCTCTTCCCAGATTTTCAATAATTTGATGACGCAAAGCGCTGATGTTTTTTGCAAAGATATGGACCACTTTTTTTGAAGGTCTTCCCGAAATCAGCATATCCAGACTGCGTCCTGTCGCATAGACACTCATCAAACTTAACATGGCGCTTTCAACACTTGCAAAAGCGATACCCGCAGCCAGGACGATTATCACGTCCATTATGATAATGATATCGTTTTGTTTCCACTGCATTCTATCTGCTACGTACCTTGCAACGATAGAGGGTCCTCCCGCCGACGCATTACCAGCAATGATAAACCCCAGTCCGATACCAATGGTGATACCGCCAAACAGACTGGCCAAAATGGGATCGTTCGTCCAGGGAGCAACTTGAAAGTATTCTCGCGATATATCGACCACCGATGATGAAACGACAACCGAAAAGACGGTCCGGACCGCAAACTCTTTGCTGATAAACTTTATACTCATTAGCACCAGAGGTATATTGATCAGAAACATCAATATACCTGCTGGAATACCGCTAAAATGGTTTATCAGTATCGATATACCCGGTGTTCCTCCTGAAACGATCTGATTTGGAATTAAAAACAGTACAACACCCAGAGCCAATGAAGAGGCTCCGATAAAAATGAAAAGATAGTCTTTCAACGCTTCGTTGATTGGAATAGCAGATAATTTATTGATCATTTTAAAAAGGGTACACTCTGTTACCGGCTGCTTCAACGGTAACCCATTTGAGTTCGGTCATCTCTTCAATAGCAAAATGCCCTCCTTCACGGCCCATGCCGCTCTCTTTGACACCTCCAAACGGAATATGCGCTTCATCTTGGATGGTTGGCCCGTTGACATGAACCATACCCGATTCGATCTCTTCGGAAAGTCGCAGTGCGGCGCTCAGGTTATCAGTAATAATCGATGCACTAAGGCCGTAAGAGCTGTTGTTGGCAAATTCGATAATATGATCAATATCGCGTGCTTTAATGATAGCCGCAGCCGGGCCAAAAGCCTCTTCATGAAAGATCAGCATCTCTTCAGTCACATCTGCGACGACGGTTGGTTTGTAAAAACACCCTTCATGTTCGCGCCCGCAGAGCAGAGTTGCCCCTTTTTGAAGTGCATCATCGATCAACCCGTCTATGAAGTGGCATTGTGCCGTTTCAATAAGCGGCCCGATGATCGTGGTCGGATCTTCCGGATTGCCCACTTTTAGGGTTTTGACCTTGGCAGTAAACTTTTTGCAAAACGCATCATAGATATTTGCTTCAACGATAATACGCGAACCTGCCATACAAATTTGTCCTTGATGGAGGAAAATACTAAAGGCCGCGGTATCGACAGCATAATCAACATCGGCGTCACCCAGTACGATGGTCGGTGACTTACCACCCAGCTCAACGGTGCATTTTTTCAGGTTCATCGCTGCCGAAGCAGCGACTAGTTTACCAACACGCGTTGAGCCCGTCAAGGTGATCATCGCAATACGAGGATCGGTTTGAAAGGTTTCTCCCAGATCACTGCTCGAACACGGAATGATATTTAACACACCGTCTGGCAATCCTGCTTCTTTAAAAATTTCACCGAAAATAAGACCACAGACTGGTGTATGGCTTGAGGGCTTCAACACAAAGGCATTGCCCGCAGCGATGGCCATAGCAAATTTCTTTGTACTTAGAATCATAGGCGCGTTAAATGGCGAAATCCCGGCGATAACGCCTAACGGACGACGCGTGCTGTAGGAGAGCACACCTGGGTCATTGGAAGTAAAAGTTTGGCCGAAAACACGTCTCGCCTCTCCTGCTGCAACCCGCAAAATGTCCGCAACAAGAGCGATTTCAAACATCGCCTTTGCATAGACCGATCCGCTTTCTCGCACCAGAATCGTCTTGATCTCATCTTCACGTCTTTCGAAAATATCGGCTGCTCTTAAAAGTACTGCCTCTTTTTCTCTTGGCGTTGTCTTTGCCCAAAGCTTTGATGCCCCATACGCTGCGCTGATGGCCTCTTCAATCTCCTCCGTGCTCGCCAAATGCACCTTGGCAAAGACCTCTCCGGTTGCAGGATTGATATCATCAATCACTTTCCCCATCTGCGAAGACGTGCTTTTCCCATTGATAAACGGCATATACTCTTTCATCTGTTAATACTCCTGTATCAGTAAAGTGTTCATCTATCTTAAGAAAAATAGTTCGCAAAAAGATCGCAAACGTATAAAATCGTACCAAACATCAGAATATAGATATTTAAAAGACCAAATGAGTGGGAGTTATTTAAATTTTGAAGTATATTAAAATGATACGAAATAGATTATATTAACGAGGTAGTCGTTGTTTAAGAGTGGTACACTCATCAGGATTCGAACCTGAGACCTCCGGTACCGCAAACCGATGCTCTATCCAGCTGAGCTATGAGTGCACAAATATATTGGAGACCGCAATTCTACCCAAATTAACTTTATTTTTCAAGTAACTTCATGGAAGCAAACAAATTTAACGCTTTTTTATTTGAAACAAACGTATGATTATACGGATGTTCAAGCTCTATGGTTTCAAAATTTGCCAGTGAAAGTCTTTTTTTGAGCTCTTTTGCGTGAGTGCCAAAGAGTATAAGTTTTGGACTCTCTTTTTCTAAAGAAGCCAGAAGACTTTGCATGAACGGTCTCCATGATTTGACATGTTTTGTGGAGCTTTTTTTGTCTGTAAAGATCAATGCTGTATTGAGAAGCAAAACACCGTTTTTTTCAAAATTGACTCTAAGTTCATCGATCGAAGTGATGAGATTTTCTTTGTCTATTTTAGAGATAGCATCCTGAGAAAGATCTTCACTGTCAAGATCACCTCTGGCCAACAGTGCCATTTTAACAAAGTTTCGCAGACTTGTGGCGCGGTTTACCTCTTTGCTTAATCCTGTGTCGGAAAAAATAGTTTCTACTTTTGCATCGATAAAAGCATACCCTTTTGCACTCTCTTTTCGAGGGTAAGGGTCTTGTCCAAAAAGAATATATTTTACTTTATGGCGGGGGAGCGTTTTAAAGGCATTCAGATACTCTGTTTGAGAGGGGAAATACGCTTTGTTTTGTTCAAGAAAGTCACGGTATGATCTCTCCAGGGAGTCATATGCTTCGCGGAGTGAATATTCCCAACTCTTATCTGTCATGTTCTTTTTTGATTTTGTCAAATTTAATGATAAGCTCTATCCTGCTTGTAGGAATGCCCAGCTTTTCAGAAACACTCTCTCTACTCTCTCCTGCATCTATAAGTTCCATCACCTTGTCGTGTGTTGAAAAGTTTTCTATGTCATCTTTGGCCGACACATGTGATGATTGAAGAGTTGATATGATGATATCTTTTAGTTCCAGTTTTTCGATTAGTGCTTTTTTTTGCGCTGTGAGTTTTTTATTTTTATTTTTCAGATAAAAAAGTAACCCTGTTAACAAAAAAATCAATACTAAAAGTATATATTCCATTTATAGCACCTCCATGATGATAAAAATTAAAAAGACAAATCCCAAGTAGCCATTGACCGTAAAAAAAGCTTTGTCAATCTTTGTAAAATCTTTGTTGACAAGGTAATGTTCATACGTCAACATGACTGCGGAAAACAGTACTGCCAGTTGTCCCCATACGCCAAGATGCGCAGCAGCCACAAACCAACCCCAAAGCACTACAGTCAAAAGATGAAACACTCTGGCAATCCACATCGTATTTTCAGCGCCAAGGCGCGAAGGGATGGAGTGCAGATTATGGGCTTTGTCAAATGCTATGTCCTGTAAAGAGTAAAGCAGATCAAACCCTGCTACCCAAAACATGACACCAAGGGCCAGATAGACAGACCAGGGGGTTATCTCGCCTGTAACAGCTACTACGCCTGCTATAGGAGCCAAACCTAAGCTTACCCCCAATATAAGGTGTGCCAGGGAAGAGAAGCGTTTAAAGAGTGTATAGGCTCCGAGTACAAGCAAGATGGGCACTGAGAGTTGAAGTGCCAACATATTGACAAAGTATGTCACAGCTATAAAGATCAACGCATTAATGATGATAAAAAGTATCATCTGTGTGTCTGATACTCTGCCATCTACTGAAGGGCGCCCTTTTGTCCGAGGGTTTAGTATATCGACATCTTTGTCAAAATAGCGGTTGACAGCCATGGCAAAGTTTCGTGCAGTGATGGCCGCCAACGTTCCTAAAAATAACAACTTCCAGCCAAACCAACCCGATCCGCTCTGCAAATAGGAAGCTACAAGCATGGCTATAAAAATGAATGGCAGAGAAAACACCGAGTGTTGAAACACCACCAATTCAGAAAAGTGACTTAACTTCTCAACCCATATACTCTTTTTCAATTCTTTACTCTTCATTTTTACTCTTCATTTCTAATTTCTAATTTTTCAAGGGTGCGGAATTTTTAATGTACTGTTTAAAGACCAGGCCACAACGAGTGCCAATCCGCCAATCACATAACTGCTGCTGATAATATCATAAGAAAAGAGCAGGTAAAGTACCCAAAGCAGTATGGCGCCTAGTGGAGTAGGTACGCCTACAAAGTATTTGGCAGCTTCGCCCGCTTCTACTTCCATATTGAACTCAATCAATCGTCTTAGTCCGGAGATAATATACCAGATAAAGACCAATCCCAAGACTAGCTCTTGGAGGCCTGAACTCTCTTTGGTAATGGCGTAATAAAGAAGAAATGATGGCATAACCACAAAGGAGATAAAGTCAGCGTAACTGTCTACTTGTATACCAAACTCTGTAGAGAGATTGTATCTCCTTGCTACTTTACCATCCGCGATATCTAATGCACCCGCAATCCATGCCAAGATAATAGCCGTAAAAAAATCACCATGTACGATGAAATGTATCGCAATCAAACCCGCTGCGATATTTCCAAAGGTGATAAGGTTTGCAATATTAAAACGATTGTTTTTGTCAAAAAGACCCATGATTTCCCCAAAAAATATTTGCTATATTTTACCCTCTTAGCACTTAACCCTAACACTTAGCACTATCTTGTTATGATAACACTATGAATAATATGCAACAACTAGCTCTTATTGGCCCTACAGCTTCAGGGAAAACGGCTCTTTCCATTAAAATAGCACAAAAACTCAATGCTGCTATCCTTTCCATTGATTCACTCTCTATTTATAAAGAAATAGACATCGTTTCAGCTAAACCTACCTTAGAAGAGAGGGAGGATATAGTACATTTTGGACTGGACTATCTCTATCCTAATGAGAGTTTTGATGTAGCAACCTTTGTTAAACTTTACCATGAGGTTTACAATAAAGCATCCCAAGAGGGGAAAAACCTTGTCATTGTAGGGGGCACAAGCTTTTATCTTAAAATGCTTATAGAGGGCATAAGCACGCTTCCAGATATTTCAGAAGAGACAAGAAGCCAGACAAAAACACATTTACTAAATCTGCAAAAAACATATCAATGGCTTTACAGTTTAGATCCGGAGTATATGGGTAAAATTGCATCCAATGATCCTTACCGTATAGAAAAAGCACTAGATATTTACCTTGAAACAAAACTTACTCCTACCGTTTACTTCAAGCAGTTCCCTCCCCATCCAACCATTACTGCCCCACTCCCTATCTATCAGATAGAAGTAGAAAGAGACGCACTTAGAAAACGTATTGCATTGCGTACGGAAAAGATGCTTGAGGATGGTTTGATAGATGAAATATGTACTTTGGAGAGAAAATACACACGAAAACCTCACTGCATGAAAGCCATTGGAATCAAAGAGACTTTGGCGTATCTTGATGGTGTTTATGATAAAAAAGTACTCTTAGAGAAGATCACAACACATACGGCGCGACTTGCAAAAAGACAAAAGACATTTAATCATTCTCAGTTTGTAAATGTGGTAAAAGGGTCGGTGGAAGAGTTGGAGAGGAATATTTTATACTAACGTGGGCGGAAATGCCCACGCTGCAATTTTAATACCCGCTTGCGCTTATCATATAATAGATGTAAGAGAGCAGCGGTTGAATATAGAAGATAGCTCCCACTGTAGCAACTGTTGCTAGACCGATCACTGCGAGTAGTGGCTTAGAGAGGTTATAGTAGATATGATCTACATTTTTTACCGGATCCATGAGGAACATGTACACAACGAGTTTCAAATAGTAGTATGCCGCGATAGCAGAGTTAAGGCCCATAACGATCGCTAACCATATATATCCTGAATTGACTGCTGCTTGCATCACATAAATCTTACCCCAAAATACTGAGAATGGAGGTACGCCTGCGAGTGAAAGCATGAACAAAGCCATAATCACAGCACCCATTGGCATGATATTGATTAACCCGGCAAACTTTTCATACGGGTGGTCATACTGCGCACTGAATCTTCTGTGCTTATGGCGAGAAATCCACAACATAGTAAAGGCACCAAGATTAGTGAACATAAAGAGTGAATAGTAAAGGAATATCGCTGTTGTACCCTCTGTCGTATCCAACGCTAAAGCCGCCATAATGAAACCTGCATGAGAGATAGAAGAATATGCAAGCATACGTTTTACATCTTTTTGTACCAGTGCCATAATGTTTGACAATGTCATCGTAAGCACTGCTAGTACCAAGATCATAATTCTTACCCACTCAACACCAAGGTCAATATACATACCAAAGATTCTGATAGAAACAACCAGTGCTGCTATCTTTGGTACCACTGACATGTATCCGGCTAACGGGGCAGATGCACCTTCATATACATCCGGTGCCCATGTATGAAACGGGAAGAGTGAAAGTTTAAAAGCAAACGCTACGAGCAAGAGTGCTGATGAGCCAAAGATAGCAATCATCAATCCTGTCTCATTTAAGCGTGTTGCCATTACTTCGGCTATCTTGTAAAGCTCTACTGACCCTGTGAGCGCATAAACAACTGCTGAACCCATTGCGTAGAATGCTGCTGAAACTGCACCCATCGTAAAATATTTTACTGCCGCTTCATAAGAGTTAGCTCTATTGTGAAGTGCAATAAGCGTATAGAGTGAAAGTGATGCCGTCTCCAACCCTACAAAAATAAGGATAAGGTTATCACTGGCCATCATGAACTGGAACCCTGCGATGAGGAACAAAAAGAGTGCAAAAAACTCAGGGTATGAAAATTCATGGAACCTTTTTGAAGTGAGTGCAAGGGGGATAAAGATAATGGATGCCACGATGACCATCAATTGGGAAATAATAGAGATCCCATCAATAAGCATGACATCGAAAAATCCGCGCTCGTTTACATTGAGTCCCAATGTAGCACCAAAGTCAATCACGAGTATCAAAATAGTCAGCATGACATAAAGCGACTTGTGTAGCTTTTCTGTGATCAAATCAAGAACTAAAATAATCAATCCCCCGGCAATAGCGATGAGCATAGGTGCTAGTGTGATAAGGTTTAGACTCTCTAAACTTACATTAATTGGCTGTAACATTAAACCCCTCCTTGGCTTGATTTTGACACTCTTATCATATCTTTAGCCTCTTTTGTAATTGCCTTCTCATTCATAAAGACCAACATCGCTTCTACAGAGTTATCAATAGGCTCCAATATCGGTTTGGGATACACACCTAACCAAATAACAATGATCACCAGTGGAACCAGTGACCATGTCTCTTTTTTGTCAAGGTCTTTGAGTGTTTTGTTCGCTTCATTTGTCACAGGACCAAAAAAACTCTTTTTATACACTGAGAGCATATAAATTGCACCGATAATAACAGACGTACCTGCCAAAATAGTCATGATTGGGGATACATGAAAGAATCCAACCAGTACAAGGAACTCTCCGACAAAACCTGTCGTTAACGGCAACCCAACCGCAGCCATAAGCATAATCCCAAAGATAACCGCGTACTTAGGCATAACTGAAGCCAATCCGCCAAATTCACTCATCATTTTTGTATGTCTTCTATCGTAGATAACACCTACAAGCATGAATAGTGCACCAGATACAACACCATGCGAGAGCATTTGGAAGACAGAACCACTAATACCTTCTGCATTCATAGCAAAAATACCAAGTATAATAATACCCATATGTGAAACTGAAGAGTAAGCAATCACTTGCTTTATATCTTTTTGCGCATAGGCCACCATCGCTGTATAGATGATCATAATGATCGAGAGCGCAGCAATAGGTGTGATCATCATGACGGATGCATCCGGGAACATAGGCAGTGAGAATCTTACAAATCCGTAAGTACCCATTTTAAGAAGTACCGCTGCTAGTATCACCGAACCAATCGTTGGCGCCTGCCCATGGGCGTAAGGCAACCATGTGTGAAACGGAAACATCGGAACTTTGATCGCAAAACCAATGAAGAATGCAGCAAAGAGCCAGAGCTGATAATCAACAGGTAATACAAGAGCGTACCAATCTGTGATTGCAAAACTCCATACACCCGTAAGGTTATGGTATACATAGGCCATAAAAAGCATACCTACTAGCATAATAAGTGATCCTGCAAACGTATAGAGAAAAAACTTAATTGAGGCATAGACTCTAAGTGGTCCACCCCATGCACCGATGATATAAAGCATTGGGACCAGTGAAAGTTCCCAGAAAAGGTAAAAAATGATAGCATCAAGTGCAACAAAAACACCTACCATTGTCATTTCCAGAAAAAGAAGCGTAATGATCATGTTTTTGATGTTTTCTGTAATACTCATACTTATCATACCAACCAGTGTCATAAGTGCTGCCATCATAATAATAAACAATGAAATACCATCTACACCCAGGTAATAATTCACTCCCATATCCGGGATCAAAGGGATCATCTCTACAAACTGCATTCCTGCATTAGCAGAGTCGAAACTCAACCATAGCCATATAGAGAGGATGAACTCTATGGCAGCTACTGTGATACCATATGCCCTGGCACTCTTTTTGTCTACAACAAACCCCAGCAATCCTGCGATCGCCGGAAAAAATACTAATATACTTAAAATATTATCCATCTACCTACTCCTTAACCTAGCATCGCTGAGAAAGCTGCAATTACCAACAGCAGTACTGCACCAACAGCCATCCAATTTAGATAGTTTGAAAGGTTACCTGTTTGCATCTTTCTAGTGCCATCACCGCTTTTATAAAGAAATTTAGCGATGCCATCTACGGTTGCATCAACTATCTTCATGTCTACACTTGTCCACATTTTTTCTGAAATCATCGCATACGGTTTAGTAATAAATTCTTCATAAAACTGTGGAATATAATATTGGTTTGCAAGAAGTTTATAGAGAAAACTGTTTTCGAGTTTTTCATCTCTTTTGAGCCCTTTGGCATACTTCTTGTATGCCAGCCATATGCCCCCCACTGCAAACGCAAGCACCAGTGCTGTAAGCAGCCAGATCAGATGGTGAGTATGCTCACTCATGACATAGTCTGGTAAAAGTTTTGTAACAAAGATTTGGAAACCACCCATAAAGAAACCGGCGATCACTGCTAGCAGTGCAAGCGGTGACATTGCAATAAGTACGAATTTGTACATTTCATGCGGATGGATTCCCTCTTCTTTGTATCTTTCATCACCATGGAAAGTAAGGAATACCTGCCTAAAGCTATAAAAGGCTGTCATACCGGCAGTCAATACCAGAGTCGCCCATAATACATAGGTCCCTTCATTAAATGCTGTCTCAATAATGGCATCTTTTGAGAAGAATCCTGCAAACACAGGGATACCAGCAAGTGCCAATGATGCCAGACCCATATAAATATAGGTCCAGTTCATCGCCTTTTTGAGTCCTCCCATTTTAAAGATGTCAAGTTCATCATCCATTGCATGCATAACGTTACCTGCACCCAAAAAGAGAAGTGCCTTGAAGAATGCGTGTGCCGCAAGGTGGAATAGTGCTATCCAGTATGCTCCAAGTCCGGCTGCGGCGAACATATATCCTAGCTGCGAGAGTGTTGAGAATGCAATGATTCTTTTTAAATCTCTGTTAACCAGTGCCATAGATGCGGCAAAAAACGCTACAAACGTACCCAGAGCTGCAATAAAGAAACTGACTTCAGGTGTCATAGAGAAGATTGGATTTGCTCTAATCACCAAAAATACCCCTGCTGTTACCATCGTTGCTGCGTGGATCAATGCAGAAACCGGCGTTGGACCTTCCATCGCGTCTGTAAGCCATGTATGCAGCGGGAATTGTGCTGATTTACCCATCGCTCCTATGAAGAGCGCAAGGGCTGCAAAATTTAAAACACTTCCGCTTAAGTTCGGAAGTGCCGAAAAGACTACATCATACTGAAGTGACCCTACATTCCAGTAAATAATGAAAATTCCAACCAGCATACCAAGGTCAGCGATACGGTTTACGATAAACGCTTCATTTGCTGCCCATGAAGGAGAGATGGAGGGATTCTCTTCTCTTGTAACATCCGCTTTGTGATACCAAAAACCAATAAGCAACCAAGAACAGACACCCACGCCTTCCCAACCAATAAAGAGACCCGCAAAGTTGTCACTCATGACCAATACCATCATAGAGAAAACAAATGCTGAAAGGTAAGAGAAGAATCTGTTGAAACTCTTATCATGATCCATATATCCTATGGAGTAGACATGAACTACTGTAGAAACCAAAGTAACAACTGTCATCATCGTTACAGATACCTGATCTACAAGGAATCCAAATGGAATCGTCAAATCACCCGCAGAGATCCACTCCATCATGGTTACATGTACAACCTCGCCTGTAGCATAAATATGAAATGCCAATGTTGCTGAAGCAGCAAAAGAGATAAAGAGGAATATAGATGCTATGATCCCTACAAATGTTTGTCTCGGACTCATACCAAAAAGAGCCGCAAACATTGAACTTGCAAACGGAGCAAAAAGTGCTATATATACTAAATTCTCCATCATTACCCCTTCATACTTGCAAGATCGTCAAGATCCAGAGTACCGTGTTTTTTGTATAGTACGATCAAAATACCAAGTCCAACTGCCACTTCACTCGCTGCAATAGCGATAATAAAAAATGCAAACATTTGACCTGTTAAATCATTATAATAATGTGAGATTGCTGCAAATGCGATATTGACAGCATTGAGCATAACCTCTGTTGCAAAGAAGAGCATTAAAAGATTTCTTCTTCTTAGTACACCCACTAATCCTATAGAAAAGATTAGTGCTGAGACGATAAGGTAATGGGAAAGACCTATCATTTTTCATCCTTTTGTGTCAAGATTTCATCATCTGCATGTATATCTTCAGTGAGACTCTGATCCATTTTTTTACCTGCAAGGAGAATCCCTGAGATCATTGCAACAAGCAACATCAGTGCTGCTACTTCAAACGGAATAAGATACTTTGTAAAAAGTACAATACCAACATCTTGTGCATTGCCTACACCTTCATGCATAGGGTAGAGTGCCATGATCGCATCACTGTGAATGGGTGCTGCAAACATCATTACCAGTACTACTGCACTTAAACCACCCAGTAAAAACACCAATGCGGGGTTCGTATTTTTCTCTTTAATGTCTCTTGTTGCATCAAAAAACATCATTGCAAACGAATACAAAGCCATAATAGCTCCTACATAGGCGATAAGCTGAACAACACCCAGAAAGTCTGCACCCAAAATAAAGAAAAATCCTGAGATCAACACCATGCCAGCTGCTAGTGATGTCATAGCGTAAAGTACATTCTCGCTCATGACTGTAATGAGGAAAAGTCCTATTGTTAAAACCGAAAATAGGTAAAAGGCTACCGTTTCATACATATCTACTCCTCCTAATACGCCAGTGGCGTTTTTTTAATATTATCATCAGCATTTGGAGACACGGCACCAAACCCTTCATACTCTTGCTGCAAGTTGAGCTGATCTATAGGTGTTAACATATCTTCAAAAAGTGAGAAGCTGGCTCTTTGTTCAGATGCCGTCTCAAATCTTGGCCCATGCACGATCGCTAGTTCCGGGCACACTTCTGCACAATATCCGCAAAAAATGCAGCGTCCAAAGTTGATCGTATATTCACTTACCTCTTTACGTTGATTTTCATCATATCTTGTATTCATTACAATACAGTTGGAGATACAAATCTTTTCACAAAGACCACACCCGATACATCTGTAGTGGCCACTCTCAAGAAGTCGAAGCATATCATGGATAGCTCTGTATCTCGGCGAGATAGGCATTTTCTCAAACGGATACTGTACCGTATGCTTCTTCCCCCTGAAAAGTGTATTGATCATCTCTCTTAGTGTTACCCCAAGGCCTACAAAAAGCTCCATCTTAATGCTTCTCATGACTACTTGCTTAAACTTACCCGATCCATCTGTAGGTGTTTTACCCAAGTCAAGTGTTTTGTAGTTTTGTGTTCCTACATTTCTGTTTTTAAATTGTTCTAAACCCATACTTTCCTCCTTATACCATGATCACAATACCAGTGATCACTACATTGACCACTGCAATTGGCATTAAGACTTTCCAACACAACCACATTAACTGATCTGGTCTTACATGCGGCCAGGATGCTCTTACCCATAACATTAAGAAGAAAAAGAATCCGATTTTCAAGATAATCGTCAGCCAACCGAGTGTACCTTCACTGTATCCGCCAAGAAATACCATCGCTGCAATAATAGAAATGGTGATCATGTTGGCATACTCTCCAATGAAAAACAATCCCCATCTCATCCCGGAATACTCTGTTACATACCCTGAGACAATCTCTGCTTCATGTTCGAGCAAGTCAAAAGGTGTTCTGTTCGTTTCTGCAAATCCTCCAATAAGAAAAAGGATAAAAGCTACAGGCTGTTGCCAGATAAGCCACGAGCCGATCCCCTCTGCTTGTGCATTGTTAAAGTCTACAAATGATAATGAGCCTACGAGCATAATAGGTGCCAAAATCGAAAGTCCTGTGACCACTTCATAACTCAAAAACTGCACTGCTGTTCTTGCTGCACCGATGATACCCCATTTATTGGCTTGGGACATACCTGCCAAAAGTGGGCCATAAAGACCAGCTGCCATCATGCCCAGTACAAACAAAATACCAATATTAAGATCTGCTGCAATAGAAGGAACAAAAGTTCCACCAAGCACAGGGACAAACCCGGGTATAGTAAAATCCGGAAAGACAGGTACTGCTGATAATGCGATAAATGCTGTCGCAGCTGTGATGACCGGAGCAACCATAAAGATCAGTTTATTTGCATTTTGAGGGACAATATCTTCTTTAGTAAAGAGTTTGATGCCGTCTGCTGCAATCTGTAGCAATCCATAAGGCCCTACGTGCATTGGTCCTAGTCTTCTTTGCATAAATGCAAGTACTTTTCTTTCGACATATGTACCAAATCCAGCAATAGCAGAGATCACTGCTAAGATAATAATGGCTTTAATAAGCACACCAATTGCTGTAACTTCCGGTAAATTTTCTACGAGTGTTGTTTCCATAATTACACCTTTCTCATTGTTACTGTTTTATATCTGGATTCACCAAAGAGACCATAGACATTTCGAGCACTTTTAAAGTCTGAAAGTTTAGTGATATCACCTACTATTTTGTGGTCTTCAATAACATCTACAACAATACTTCCATTCTCAAATACAACTTCCACCTTTTCTCCCAACTCTTTGGCTTTGGCTGTGCTGGCATAGAGTGCAAATGGTTCAAAGATTTCATGTGCCTTGTCCGTAAAATCATTAAATTGTCTTCCAGGGTTACATCTGTAAACAATTTCACCTTCAAGTGCCGATGATTCATCAAACTTTTCAACTTTAGGCATCTTCACCGTTTTCTTAGATGTTTTAAGAAGATATCCACGATTTTCTGTACCATCATTATCATATCCGTTTGGCAAACTGTCAAACGTAACAGACAGATACCCTTTTGCTGTTGGAAGTTTTTCTGTCCAATCGATAGTCTCTTTTTGTCCCTCTGTCAGTACAGAGATGATATCGTTAAGTTCATACCCGCCATACTCTAACGCTGCGTTGGTAGGCACAACTCTTTTTGACATATTGGTCAATGTTCCCTCTTGCTGGTTCATGGCGGGCATATCAAGATCACCGTCCCCAAGTGCTGAGAGTCTGAAATCGCCGTTTTCATTATATCCGACAGTGTATCCTTCCGCCGCATTATCCAAATCACAGATGAGCGCAACACCCAGCGCATTTGATTTAGGCGGTGCCATCACTACCTCGATATTGGATGTCTGCTCAACCAAAGCGATGAGTTTTGCAAGATTTTCCGCCCTGTCATGGTAGTAGAAGTCTTCCCCTATCATCATTGAGAAAGACTCTTTTTTCTTCATCATTTTTTCAAAAGTATCTGCGAATGTCTCAGAGTCCCCACCCAAAAGATCTACCAACCCATGACGTTCAATGGTGATCTCTTTATCTACCATTTGGGCTACTTTTTTCGTTACTTTTTTCTCTTCGCCGGTCTCTTCGTCTTTTACCATCTCAGTGACATCTTTCATCACTTTTTCTTTAATGATCTTCACCTCAGAGCTTTTGAAGCTAGCAATATACTCTTTTACTTCATCTGGAAGTTGCTCTTTATTAGCAAATAGATCCAGGACAAGATAAAGCGCTGCTTCTTCAAGTCCTGGTTTGTGCGTAAAACACTCTACACTTTTACCAAATGTCGGGATAAGCGTATCTCCTACCGGATGGAAATAAAGTCCTGCGCCTTTGTTCATCTTTTGTACATTGTTAAATGCATACTTGAGTCCCGGACTGTCATTTCTAAGTGCTGTACCCATAGCAATGACAAAATCACTCTTTTTCATAATCGCATCTGCATCTGTTGTATAAAATCTATTGCCTGAAGCTTTTTGATAATAGGTTAAAAATTTCTGAAAAGCTCTTACTTCCGGGTTATAAAGTTTTATACCCATCTTCTCTTTAAGCGTTTGAAGCATCAAAGCCTCTTCATTTGTAATCATAGAGTTAAAACAGATTGTTTGGGCTTTTTTAATTGCTTCTACTGCTTTATCAAAAGCCTGTTCATCTTTTACAACATCTCTATTTTCGAAATCATAGGCAAAACGTGCAGCGCCATCAAGAGAAACATAATTCCACTCATTGGTCACACGGAAGATTTTATGAGATCTGTCTTCAATAGAAGTTGGTTTCACTTCATAATAAATCTGAAATCCGTCAGAAGAGTGTGCTGAGACAGCCGGTACTCTTGTAAGATCCCAGGCATTAGAAGTATACACGAAATCTCTGCTTGACAATGCCCCTACGGGACATACGGCGATACACTCACCACAGTCTGAACAGTCAGTGAACTCTGTACCGTTACTTGGTGCAATCACAGATTTTTGAAGCTTGTTCCACATCGCATAAGCATCTTTAGGCATACTGTCTTTGTAGCCCTTATCAAGTGATTCTCCGCCTCTTTTTACTGTAGTGATCGCAGCGTCGCCTATCATGTCTTTACACACAGTGGTACAACGCTCACAGACAATACACAAACCAGCGTCATAGTGCAGTACAGAACTCCAGTTTGTTGTCTCTCTTTTAGTATCTTGGATCATGTATGATTGTGAATCAACACCCATTTCAAGTGTATAGTTTTGCAGTTCACACTCACCACTCTTGTCACATACACCACACTGAAGTGGATGATTGACATCATAAACTTCCATGATAGCGCGGCGCTCTTCAAGGATACCTGGTGTGCTAACGGTGATTTCCATACCCTCTTTTACTTTTGCATTACACGCATATACCTGTTTGCCGTCAGCCTCTACAAGACAAAGACGACACGCCAATGTTGGCGAACATCTTGTCAGGTAGCAAATAGCCGGAATAAAAACATTATTGGCACGCGCTGCATTAAGGATATATGCATCCTCTTTCACTGCAAATTCTTTACCATCAATTTTAATATTGACTGTACTCATCTTATTTCCCCACCCTTTCAAAATCTAACCTTCCAAACCTATATGAAGATAACAAAGCAGCACTTAATCCCATATCAAAAGTAGGGTTGAGCGCTATTGTTCCCTTCATAGATGCATCGATCTTAAACACGCGATTAACATGTACTCCATCGACACTGTAAGAGATATTCTCACCATCTTGAAGCTTTGTTACTGCTGCAAATTGTTGTGAACCCAGCAAAAATGCTTCACTCTGCAAAGCTTTACACTTGGCAGTAAATGCTGAAAACTGCTCTGGTGGATTACAGTTATAAATCACTGCACCATCAAAGCCGTCTATATCAGAGACCTCTTCAAACGTTCTGTTTACAGAAGTTTTCATCCGTTTCAAAAGATATCCTCTATGTTCATTTCCTACCGCATCAAAGTAATCAGACAAACTGTCAAACTCTTGTGTTTCAAATCCTTTTTCTACAGGTAACGCTTTTGTATAGTCTATGGTATATTCTGCATTCAACCCTAAAGCATTTGCAATATCGTTCAAGATATATCCGCCATACGGCAAGGCAACATTCATCGGCACTACGCGTTTATCATTTGTAGTAAGTGTCCCTTCTTGCTGATTCATGGCTGGCATATCAAGATCACCATCTCCAAGTGCAGACAAAGTAAAATCAGCCGGGACGTTATACCCCACTGTCTTTCCCTCTGCCATGTCATCCAAATCACAGATGAGTGAAATTCCCATTGCATTACCCGCTGGAGGTACACATACAACATTAAAGCCTGCATACTCTTCGAGCAGTGCAAGAAGTTTAGCTATCTGTGCTGCTTGCGGGTGTGCATAAAGATCCGTACCCACTACCAAAGACAACCCTGATTTTTTAATCAGTGATTTTGACAGAAGAGCAAGCTCCTCTTCTCCTATATTTGCCTCAGCAGATAAATTACCAATATCCAAATCATTTAAAAACGAACGTATCGCTTTTGGCACTTCCGCCTCTTTAAGAAGTGTGTCAGCCAACAATGCTGCCACACCCTCCTCGCTTCCTGCTTCATATTTGATGAATTGGGTTACGATATTTTGCATCTCGTTATCTTCGAGTGGGTGCATATAGGCCACTCGGGCACTGTACCATTTGCTTGCCATGTTAATATGATATTTGACCGTTGGACTGTCATCATTAATTCTTGTTCCCAATATGATAACAGCTTCTGAGAGGGAAATATTTTTAAGCGTTCCCCCATAAAGACTTTTCCCGGTTATCTGGCTGTATGCTTGCATGAACTTTTGGTAGTTCCTTGCTTCATGAGAGACAAGTTTATACCCTTTTAGTTCTTTGAGTTTTTGAAGAATAAGTGCTTCTTCGTTAGATGTTTGGCTGCTAAAGAGAATGCTTTTCGCATTTTCAAATGCTCTCACTGCCGCTGAAAATGCTTTTTGATCTTTACTCACATTTTCATTGGCATAATCAAAACCGTATCGTCCCGCACCACAAAGGTTTGTAAACTCAAATGCATTGGTTATACGGTAGATTTTATCATGTTTTACTTCGTAGAACATTTGGCAACCGCCGCCACAGTGTGGGCATGCACTAGGTATTTTTTTCAGCTCCCAGGCGTTTGACGTGTACTTAAAGTTCGTATCTACCAATGCGCCTACAGGGCATACGGCTGCAGCTTCACCCAAAGAGGCATAGTTCTTCTCCTGTTTGACATTGATAATCGTTGAGGAATATCCGCCAAATTTGAGTTGTAACGCTTCATCGCCTGTGATCTCCATGGAGACTTTTACACATTTTTCACACATGATGCAAAGCGCAGGGTCATAAGAGACATGTCCCCAGTTCTCCACAGGTCTGTGTTGGTCACGTGCTGTAAAGGTTTGCTCTTCAAGACCAAACTCCATGGTTTTATTTTGAAGATCACACTCGCCACTCTTGTCACATACGCCACACTCTAAAGGGTGGTTTACGTTATAGAGTTTCATAATGTTCTGACGCTCTTTATAAAGCTGTGCATTTTGTGTATTGATTACAGCGCCATCGGTTGCTTTTTCTATGCAGGAGAGAACCATTCCGTCTACACCCTCAACATTGACAATACACATACGGCAAGACCCCGTAGGCCTCACTTTTGTGAGGTAACACATCGTTGGAATGTAAATATCATTCTCTCTGGCAATACTTAGGATCGTTTTCCCAAAGGTACTCTTACAGACTTTGCCATCAATGGTAACCGTAATGGCTTTCCCAGTATTTATAGAATTATGGACACTCATATTACACCGCCACCATTGATATATAGTAACAACGCATACAGCGTTCAGCTTCAGCAAAAGCTTCTTCCCCTGTGAAGCCCAGGTTGACTTCTTTGTTGTTTGTTTTACGTTCTTCTATTCCAAGCTTTTCACTCTGTGCACGGGGAAGCCCGGGCATCCAGCCAGTGATTTTCTCATTTTTGTCATAGACTCTGAGTTTATTTAAGTGGTCTTCCATAATTTCATCATCAGTCAATGTGCATTTACCATCATAGATATAACGGCTGATCACCGAAGCAGCCCGTTTTGCCTGCCCAACTGCATTTACGATTGTCATAGGGCCGTATTCACAGTCACCAGCAGCAAAAACGCCTGGACGTGAAGTCATAAAGTCCTTACCGTTACTTAAAATACTGTTCCATGATGTAAGCTCTATATTCCACTCTTGGGGAATTATTTGCAAATCAAGTGCCTGTGAAACAGCAGGAATAAGATAGTCACACTCTATCTCAAAGTCACCACCTTCTATCTTCACCAGTTGCGCTCTGCCGCCATCGGGATCAGGTACAAGTTCAAAACGATTGACTTTAACACCAGTGATATTTTTCCCGTCATCATAAATCTCTTCAATGGCAGAGTGAAAAATAAACTCTACACCCTCTTCTACCGCTTCATGATACTCTTCATAAGTCGTGTTGCGGATGATTGTTTTTTCATCACGACGGTAAAGCATGATCACTTTTTTTGCACCTTCACGGATAGAACATCTCACCACATCCATGGAGGTGAATCCGCCACCAACACAGACAACCGTTTTACCTTCCAACTCGTTTGATGCTGGTGAACCAATATTATACTTGTGCCACAAGTTTACCTTGTCAAGCATCTCTATAGCGCCCCAGTAGCCGCCCATTTTGGTGTTTTCATTGGCAGCATGTACTTTTTTGGAAAGTCTGGCACCAAACCCAAGCAGTGTTGCATCATATTTGGCTTCGATCTCTTTAAGACGCTGGGCATCTACTCTATAGTTATTGGTAATACTCACCGCTTCCATCTCAAGCACCAAATCAATATCTTTTTGATACTTTCCAATAGGCATACGATACTCAGGTACTCCTACAGCAACTTCACCGCCGTTAACCGGTAACTCTTCATAAATATGCGACTCAATACCCTCAAGCGCCAAATAGTATGCAGCAGTAAGCCCCGCAGGCCCCGCTCCGATAATCGCTACTTTTTTGCCATCATTTCTTAATGGTTTAGGTTCTACCGGATGTACCCAGGGAAGATCATGATCGGTCTCATAGTCAGCCCCTAAACGCTTAAGCTCCATAATAGAGATAGGTTCATCAAGATTCATACGTCGACAGGCATCTTCACACGGGTGAGGGCATACACGCCCGCATGTATGCGCAAGTGGCATAGTCTGTCTTGTGGCAGCCAGTGATTCTGCAAGTACCATATCTCTTACACCCTCGATATAGGCAGGAATGTCAACATGTGCCGGACACATATCCGTACATGGCGCTGTTACTTTAGCAATATAAGAGATATCTCCTCCATAATGCTTGGAAGGTACTTGATCCTCTATGCATATGTCAAATTGGTCTTTATAGTGTTCCATAAGATCCAGTATAGGTACAGGTACCGTTTTCCCAATTTCACACTTAGATGTAGTCATCATTGTTTGACTGACCTCTTTTAAGTGTGCTATATCATCGTGTGACCCTTCTCCGCGCGCTATTTTGTCGAGTAAATCATAAAGAATTCTGCCTCCCCATCTGCCAGGCGCACAACGTCCGCATGCCTCAGAGTACTCCTGGTACTGCGCGGCATATCGTGAAGCTAACTCAACCGCATCGATATCTTCATCAAAGATAGCAACACCATCCCAACCGATAAAGGCCTTGGAGTTTTTGTCTCCATGGTAGGTTTCAGGCAGCTTGAATGCTGATTGACTTAGCTCATCGGGTGATTTACCGCGGTTATCAATAAATTCATCCCTCCAAGTTGAGAATATGATTCCCGACATTACTCAGCCTTCTCTTCTGTTTTGGTTGCTGCTTCTTGCACTTCAGCTTTTTTCTCTTCAGCTTTTTTCTCAGCCTCTATTGCCGCTTCCATCTTCTGCGTTCTGACTTTTCTGGTTTCTTCATTTACTTTTTTCACAACGATAGTCCAGTCAACTTCATTGAATTTCAATGAGTTCATTAAGTCATGTCCTGTTGCTTTCACCACATCAGCACTCTTTTGAATAGAAGAAAAATCTCCTACTTCAAAAAGAAAAATTCCCACCTCATCAACTTTAATGCCTTTATCGATAAGTTCGACCATTCTGTCATAAAAATCATCTTTTAAATGTCTTAGATCATATCTTTTCATTAATAGGTTCCTTTCTGGGCAAAGCCCATAAAAGACTCTTCAGCAGAGTGCTCTCGCGACTTGTCGCTCTTCATATAGGTTCCTTTCTGGGCAAAGCCCATAAAAGACTCTTCAGCAGAGTGCTCTCGCGACTTGTCGCTCTTTATATAGGTTCCTTTCTGGGCAAAGCCCATAAAAGACTCTTCAGCAGAGTGCTCTGGCGACTTGTCGCTCTTCATATAAGTATTTGTATTTTCCATAGCCATCTCTCCTATCTATCAACTTCGCCAAATACGATATTGGTAGTACCAATGATCGTAACGACATCTGCAATATATGCACCTACAAGAATCTTTTGAAGCAATCCTGTATGGAAGAAACTCGGTGCTCTACACTTTAGTCTGTAAGCATACGGTTCACCTTCTGACTTAATATAGAAGCCAAGTTCACCCTTTGGTGATTCAGTAGGCACGTAAACTTCACCTTTTGGCGGTCTCATTCCCTGTGTCACAAGTACAAAATGCTGCATCAATGCATAGTTTTGTGTCATAATCTCTTCTTTTGGAGCAGAGATGTATTGTGGTGCATGCGCCATAAGTTGCGGCTCAGATTTTTTATACATAGGAACAAGCTGTCTGATAATTCTTGTTGACTGTTTCATCTCTTCCATATAAATCATATAGCGTCCGTACGAGTCACATCTGTCATTTATAGGAATATCAAAATCCAACTCAGAGTAAAGCTCATAAGGTTCCTCTTTTCTGATATCCCACTTAACACCACTTCCTCTTAACATTACTCCTGTACATCCCCACGAGAGTGCATCTTCCGCAGAGATCACACCTACATCTTCAAGACGCATTTTCCAGATCCGGTTTTCATTTAAAAGTGCCCCGTAAGTCACGTCTACTTCTTTATCGACCTTATCACAAAATGCTATTGCCTTTTCTATCCAGCCTGCAGGCAGATCAAGAGGCACACCTCCGATACGTACCGCTGAATGGGTCAATCTCGCTCCACAGTAATCTTCCATTAAGTCCATTGCATATTCACGTTCACGGAATGCATAAAGGAAGACTGACATCGCGCCTACATCCAGTGCATGTGTTGCCACAAAGAAAAGGTGGGAGATAATTCTGTTGAGTTCCAGCAACATGGTTCTGATCACTTGTGCACGTCTTGGTGCTTCTATACCCAAAAGCTTTTCTACAGCAAGTGCATAGGCATAGTTGTTTGACGTTGATGCTATGTAGTCGAGTCTATCTGTGGTTGGCAAGAATTCATTGTATGTCATGTTTTCTGCCATCTTTTCTATACCACGGTGAAGATACCCGATATCAGGATACGCTTTAACGACTTTCTCACCATCAAGTTCCAGCACAAGTCTTAACTGACCGTGTGCTGATGGGTGTTGGGGACCAAAGTTGATAACCATTGTGTTGTCATCACGTTCGAAATTAAGGTTTTCAAAAAACGGGGTTAATTTATTGGGTTGCTGCATCTCTTCTCCCTATCTTCTCTCATCTAATTGCTTAGATGAGTTTTTATTATAATCTACAAGTAGTGTTTCACTATATTCGATAGGGTTTTCTTTTTCGCCTTTTGAAATATCGGCATTAAACGGTACCTCATACCCTACTCTTGAGAAACGTTTTGTATCATATCTGTCAATGCGTGCAGGGTCTCTATTTTCAGGACCGATCACATCTCTGTACTCTTTACCAAAAATCTTATCTACCTCATACCATGAGGCAAAATCATCTCCATGCAATGGATAAGTCTTGAGTAGAGGATGTCCTTCCCAATCATCAGGCATAAGAATACGTTTAAGGAATGGATGGTTATTCACTTTGATGCCAAACATGTCAAACATTTCACGCTCTGCAAAATTTGCTGATTTGAAAAGAGGCTCAACACTCTCTATGGCTTCACCATTTTTAATGCGACATACCACTCTTACTCTTTTAGCTTCAGTGATATTTAAGAGCTGGTAAAAGAGTTCAAACTCTCCGTCTTTCGCCAGATAATCTACTGCACTCTGTTCCGAACACTGTGTGTATCCGCACTCTTTTTTAAGTGTTTCAATCACACTGAAGTTATCTGTTGCATTAATCTGAACTACGAGTTGCCCTATCTCGATGTAAGACTCTTTCACTTTTTTCCCCAAAGCTTTTACAACGGCTGCATAATGGCTCTGTGCTTCAACCTCTGTCCTTGGGACACGCGGTGAAACCCAACATCTGTCTGTATAGTATGCTTTGCCTTGGACATTGTCTTTTGGTACGTATTTTCTCATTACACTAACCTCAAGTTTTGTTTTGTATTGTTATTCATATTTGCAGATTCTCTTCTGATCTTCTTTTGAAGCATCATAAGTGCATACTGAAGCGTCTCGGGGCGCGGAGCACAGCCAGGAAGGTAAATATCTACAGGAATGATTCTGTCAACACCTTGAACTGTTGCATAGGTGTTAAACATACCGCCTGTGTTTGCGCAAGATCCCATAGAGATCACCCATTTGGGATCTGGCATCTGGTCATAAAGTCTTCTTGCGAACTCTGAATGTTTCTTGGAGAGTGTTCCCGCAAGAATCATCACATCGGCCTGTCTTGGTGATGCTCTAAAGATCGTTCCCATTCTATCGAAGTCATAACGTCCAGCTCCCGATGCCATCATTTCGATTGCGCAACATGCAAGCCCATATGTTAGCGGCCAAAGCGAATTTGAACGCCCCCAGTTTACGAGTTTGTCTACCGACGTCAATGCTATCGGCAAGCCTGCAGATGAGGCATAATTTACTTGATGGTGTGCCATTCAAGTGCTCCTTTCTTCCATGCATATACGAAACCAATCGCAAGTAATAAAATAAATAGTATCATCTCCACAAAACCAAACCAGCCAAGCAATTTAAAGTCTATCGCCCACGGGAACATAAAGATAATCTCTATATCAAACAGGATAAACAAAAGTGCTATCAGATAAAATTGTACAGAAATGGTGTTGGGCTGCTTTGTCACTTCCGGCCCGCACTCATAAATACTGAGTTTGAGCTTTTGCGTGTCCATTCTGGCCAATTTCCTGCTAACAAATCTTGCTAAAAACAGTGTAGCCGGAAATGCTACAGCTGTCAGTGCAAATAAAACAAACACACCAAAATACGGATGTTCTGTAATTACATGAGTCATATTAATCCCTTATTTAATTAATTCTCTTTGAAAATGAGCAAGACCCACTTTCAATCCCTCCCACTAAGGCTTCACCTTCCAGCCTAAACACTGTATTTTGATACGATCGAATACAAGCCATGTTTTTCTCTCGTGTAGGGAATCCTCAGAATATTAGCTTTATAGTATCTGAAAGATGATTAAAGTATTTGGGGCTCTAAATACTTTAAAAAATTAGTTTTAGAAGATGTAACTATGTGAAACAGGAAAAAAAGTGGTTACAATACCTCAAAAATTATGGAGATTATTATTAAAAATTATACTAATATACTTTACTGGGTGGCAATGGCGGGATTGGTTATTTGGTTTGCCTATACCAAAGGATGGATACTTGCCAACTTTGAAAGTATTACGGCAAAACAGGCTTTAGCCCTCACACAAAATGACCATAACACAACACTTTTGGATGTAAGGACCAATGAAGAGTTCAAAAGTCAACATGTCAAAGGTGCACAACTCATCCCTCTTGGGGAACTGGAAAACAATTTAGAAAAACTCAAAGCCAATAAAAACAAAAGGATCCTTGTTTACTGTCAAACGGGACGCAGAAGTGTAAGCGCGTCACGTATTTTGGAAAACAACAGATTTGCTCCCCTCAACATAAAAGACGGAATCATTGCTATGAAACATGCAGGGTTTGAGATGGTGGAGTAGTACTACTTCACCCCATTTTACCAGTATTGGTAAAAAAGTTTCATAGCAGTTAAACCTTGAACCCCATACTCTTCTCGCTGTCAAAACTGCTGCCGAGCTCTTTTTCTATCTCTTCTAGGAAATCTTTGTTGCCAAACACGCTCTCTTGGCGTACTGCTACTTTATATGCTGTATTTTTAATGATAAGATTGATCTGGCCTCCGGTAAGGTCGTATTTAGCCAACTCTGTCATGTCAAAGCCTTCTTCATAGTCTGCATTTTCAGGAAGCATAAACTGCCAGAGTTGTAGACGCTGTTTCATGCCTGGTCTTTTAAACTCTATTTTATAGTTGAACCGTCTTGAAAAAGCTTTGTCTATGTTGCCCAGCAAGTTGGTCGTAGCAATGAGTATACCCTCAAATTTTTCTATCTGTTCTAGAAAAATGTTTTGCATTTGATTATGCATTTTATCGGCTGAAGAGCCTGCACCCTCAGATCTGGAACTCAAAAACTGATCTGCTTCATTGAGCAGTAAAATGGGCTCCACTTTTGCTTTTTTACTTAACTCTTCAAAGTCATCAAAAATCCTACGGACATTTTTCTCACTCTCCCCCACATACATAGATAGAATTTTCGAACAGTCAAAAGAGAGTATAGGTTTCTTAAGCGTTTTGGCCAAACTCATCGCTGTCATAGTCTTACCTGTACCCGCTGCGCCATAAAAAATAATACGCGCATCGATACCTTTGCGCTTATCTTTGATGCCCCACTCTCTTAACTTCTTAAAGACTTCTTTGTCTACCTGCTTGACAAGATTTTGCAGCGTCTCTCTTGTTTTAGGATGAAGCACAACATCATCAAGCGTTGTTGTTGGCTTTAGGTATTCAAAGAGTTCCTGCTCCTCCACAAGCGCATCAAGCTTGAGTTTGGTAACTTTTTTGGTTTTATTGGGGTGAATGATGCTTTGCATCACTTCTTCTTGCAGATAGAAGGAGCGGCTTACCCCTCCGAACATATTTAGTATCTCTTCATAATCAATGATCTCTTCAGTGATAAGTTTGGAGCCATCTTCAAGCAAAGCACGGTTTTTAATCTTTTCATACTCATCAAAACTGATGAGTTCTATGAGGGTGTTCATGTCTCTAAACTGCCCCTCTCCACCGCTGTATTCCTCTTTGAGCAGTGCTAAGAAAATACGTTGCTCTTTTTCATCAAGCTCTTTTTCTTTAAAAAACTCTTCTACGACAATGGGCTTGTCTGTCATCTTTACACGCTCATCGATACGTGTTGTCAAAAGTGTCAATTTGTTTTTCAAACGCCCGATGCTCAGAGAGTTATCTGCCAATCCCTGTTTAAACATAGCTATCTTATGGAGCAACGCGACCATGTCAAATTGGTCTTGCAGGTATTCCAGGTGATCCGTGTAGGGTTTGATTTCTGGAAGAAATATCTCCAGCGAACCCTCTTCAAGCAAGCGTAAAAGCGAAATACTCGGTGTGACAGAGATATTGATCAATTCCAGCTGTGAAGTTTCATGTACCTTGACTTGTCCAAAACTCATCTGCAATATCCATCCCAGATCAAGAAGGTTCTTCACAAGTGCCAGCTTTTTAAGATGCGCGTACCCTTCCGTAGAAAAGCTATCTTGCAACATCTCCAGCACAGGTACTTCCTCAATCCCCTTTACATAGCGCTTACAGACATACTGCACTAATTGGGCTTCTTCTTTAGTACATTTTAAATGTTCATAAACAAGTGCTTTTTTTATATCTTTTGTTTCGATAAAATCAATAAGGTATTTCAATCATCTTCCTAATGTATATATAATTTGAGTATAACAAAGATTTGCTATACTTTGAGTAAGATATTTCATATACAAAGGTGTATAGATGCATATACTATTTATGATCATTGCTACTCGCTATGGCTACAGAGTGAAACTGTGATGGTCAAAGGCACTAAAACCAATTTTATTTATGAAGAGAACATACATGCCTCAAAGATTTCAGGTCGTTTATGCAATTTTTAAAAAACCTCTTTTATAAGCCCCGATCCATACAACTGCACATTACTTCAAATAACGGGTTTCATTTGAGGCCCGCTGCACAGTTCGTCTCTTTGGCAAAGACTTTTCCCTGTCAAATCACTGCTTCATTTAAAGATAAAACTGTCGATGCAAAAGCCCTCAACGCTCTGCTGTCTCTCTCTTTGGAAAAAGGAGACTGTTTTACACTTCTTGCTAAAGGAAAAAATGCAGAAAAAACACTCAAAAAACTGCATACTCTGTTTGAGACACTTATGCTCAATGACAAAGAGCCAAGGCAGATAGTACGAGAAAGCAGCAACTATGAAGGAAGTAGTGTAACAGGGGAGATTATTTCAGAGGGCATTGCGATCGCTCCTTTGTATATCTATGCAAGTGAAGAAATTTTACAAAAAAGTGATTTGGACTTTCATGGAGCTTTTCATAAAAGCATGGAGGAGTTAGAGACACTCTACTCTACACATCAAAAAAATGCTACTTCAGCCATATATCTCGCACAAAAAGAGCTTTTAGCCGCATTAGGACAAAAAGCCAAAACACTTGCAGCACTTGAAGCATTGGTAGGAAAAGAGTCTAAACAACTTTTAGGGACAAAACTTGATTCTAAAAGAAGTGACTATCAAGACCTTTTGCAACGTGTAAAAAAACATTTGGGCATGGAGCTAAAAATAACTTTTCCCGACACACCTTTTATACTGTTGGCTGATGATCTGCTCCCTGGAGAAATTGACACACTTGCAAAAACAAAAGTTTCCGGAGTTATTTTAAAAGAGACTTCTATGAATTCACATACTGCCATACTGCTCCGAGGTGAAGGTATCACATCTTTGATAGCTGACACAACACAACTGCTAGCAGAAACAAACGTTATTTTGGATGCATACGCAGGCACAGTGGTCTACACACCCAGCAGCGATGATCTTCAAAAGGCAAACAGCCGTTTAGAAAAAAATAGATCTCAAAATGCTCTGGCATCAACAAAACGTTTTGATAATGCCACCACCAGCAAAGGTAAACATATTAAAGTCCTTGCCAATGTTTCAGATGTACGTTCTGCCAAAACAGCCAAAGCGGAAGGTGCTGAGGGGATAGGACTTTTGAGGAGTGAATTTTTATTTAAAGAAGAGAAGCCCGCACTTAAAACGCAAACCCAAGCCTATGAAAAGATATTTGCCCTATTTGATGACATAACAGTACGAACACTTGACATAGGTGGAGATAAGGCCCTACCTTATCTGACATTGCCTAAAGAAGATAACCCCTTTTTAGGCATACGCGGGGTAAGACTTCTTCAAACCCATCCCGAAATAATGGCAGAGCAACTCCTGGCTATTTTTCTTGCTTCAAAAAGTAGAAGCCTAAAGATCATGTTTCCCATGATAAGCTCTGTTGAAGAGTTCAACGAGGCAAAACACTTTGCACAGAAAGTAGCAAAAAAGCATCAACTTGATATCTCACTTATCCAATTTGGCATCATGATCGAAGTGCCTTCCGTGCTTTTTTTAATGAAAGCATTTAACGAAGTAGTAGATTTTTACTCTATAGGCACAAATGACCTTACCCAATACCTTTTTGCCATAGAGCGAACCCACACTACACTTAAAACAGATGCACTTTCACCCGTACTCTTTGACGCCATTGACACTGTTGTCAAAAAGGCAACAAAACCCGTAAGTATCTGTGGCGAACTTGCTGCAAATGAAGCTGCTATACCAAAACTTTTAAACCTGGGCATTGAAACTCTTAGTGTTTCACCTAAAAGCATAGCTCAAACAAAAGAAAGAATCAGACATGTTTAGTTTACTTCAAAAAATCGGTAAAGCACTGATGACCCCCATCGCAGTACTCCCTGTTGCTGCACTTCTACTTCGTCTGGGTTTTGGTGACATCTTTGATGGCCAAACAGCACTCATCATGAAAAGTGCTGGGGAAGCCATCTTTTCCAATTTAGATTTACTTTTTGGTGTGGGGATTGCTTATGGTCTAGCTAAAAACAGTGATGGCGCAGCAGCACTATCCGGAGCCATCGGTGTACTCATAGCAAAAGCTGTTTACATCAGTATTGACAAAGATGTCAATATGGGTGTTTTCGTGGGTATCCTTATTGGGGTACTGGCAGGCACACTCTATAACCGTTTTCATGACATCAAACTTCCAGAGTTTTTAGGCTTCTTTGGCGGAAAACGTTTTGTGCCCATTGTCACTGCTGTGGCTGCCATATTTGTCGGTGTGCTTGCAGGGTATTTTTGGCACTATGCACAAGGTGCCATTGATGCATTTTCCAATATGATCATAGGACTCAACCAGGCAGGCACTTTCATTTACGGCACACTCAATCGCCTTCTTATACCCCTGGGGTTGCACCATATTCTCAACTCTGTTTTCTGGTTTCAGCTGGGCGAATTTACCTCTCTAAAAGAGGGTGTAGAAGTGGTTGCCAATGGCGACTTGCATCGTTTCTTTGCCGGAGACAAAACTGCGGGAGTTTATATGTCCGGTTTTTATGTAGTTATGATGTTCGGACTCCCCGCAATGGCTTATGCCATTTACCTCAATACACCAAAAAACTACCGTAAAAAAGCTGGAGCTATTTTGTTTGGCGTAGCATTCACTTCATTTTTAACAGGAATCACAGAACCTTTGGAATTTTTCTTTCTCTTCGTAGCCCCTCTTCTTTTTGTTTTGCATGCCCTGCTCACAGGTTTGGCACTCGCAACAGCTCAAATACTGGGTATCCATGCAGGTTTTGGCTTTTCTGCTGGGTTCATAGACTACGTGATCAACTATAAACTCGCGACAAATCCACTTCTTGTACTTCCTTTAGGCGCAGTATTTGGGGTCATTTATTTTGTAAGTTCTTATTACACCATCAAACTCTTTAAGCTTAAAATTTTCCCAGATGATACAGAAGAAAATGCCAGAAGCGTAGATGATGAAACTCAGGCTTTTATCTTTGCTCTGGGAGGGAAAAAAAATATAATCAATACCGATGCATGTATCACACGACTTCGTATGTCTGTGCATGACAGTAGTGCATTAAAAGATAAAGATTTTACTGTATTGGGAGCCAAAGGGGTTATCCGTCCGGATAAAAGATCTATTCAAATTGTATTGGGGACTAAGGCGGAAAGAGTGGCAGAAGGGATTAAAAAAAGTCTTAACACTCCCCTATAATATGCAAAAAATACAATTTTTATGTCAAGCACAGTTGAAACAAAGTTTTAAACACTCTTGATCAATGCTCTTCGTCCACCTGCTTTACTGCTTCCCTATATGCTTTGTCAGCTTCTTTTGCAGCTTCTGTCTCTTCTCGTGTAATGTTAATATCTGCCATTTTACTCTTGGCTGTTTTTTGCTTCTCTTTAGAAAGTTTTTCGTTCTTATGTTTGGCTTTTCGGACTTTTTCTTTTTTGGCTCTTTGCTCTTCTATTTTAACTTGTTCTTCTTTTATTTTTTTAATTCTTTCTACTTCTGTAACCCTTGTTTGTACTCTTAACGCACCATTTGCATGTATTTCATCTTTTTCTGAAGTGCTGATACGAGTATCAGCTTTGGTTTTCTCCACTTGTTTAATATTTTTTTCTTCAGTTTTTTTTTCTCTCTTTTTTTTCGCTTCAGCCATATTTGTCAATTGAAAAAGTAAAACATCTTGATCTTGATCGATTTTTTTAAGGTTCACACTTAAATCAAATGGATTGCCAGATGCATTTGCAGCCACAAATGCCGATACTATTGCTACACATAAATATCGCTTCACTCCTCTAACTCCTTAGGTTCTAACTGTTTCAATTCAAAATATTCTTTTTGAAGCCTTTGATTTTTTATTTTTAATGTTTTTTCTTCTTGCTTCAATGCTTGTTTTTTATTTTTAAGATCATTCAAAACGGTAAGTGAGTTTTCTCCATAAATTAAAACACCAACATAAATACCAAAAAGTAAGATCCCTATAATTGTCAGCAAAAATGCTTTTAACGACAATCCGGCAATTACTCCTGCTTTTTGTGTATGGGTCATACCTACTCTAACTTATTTTACAAAAAGCGAAGTGCCCAAATACTCAAACTGTCCAAGTTCTGCTTCGATCTCTAAAAGTCTATTGTATTTAGCAATTCTGTCACTTCTGGCAGTTGATCCTGTTTTGATCTCGCCTGTATTAAGTGCTACAGCAAAATCTGCGATGAAAGTATCTTCACTTTCTCCGGATCGGTGACTCATGACACAGGTATATCCACTTCTTTGGGCAAGTCTTACTGTTTGCATCGTTTCAGATACTGTCCCGATCTGGTTTGGCTTGATCAAGATAGAGTTGGCTATCCCTTTTTTAATCCCCTCAGCTAAAATAGCCACGTTTGTTACAAAAAGGTCATCGCCGACCAATTGCACTTTGCTCCCCAATACTTCTGTAAGCTCTTTCCATCCTGCCCAGTCATCTTCACTCAAACCATCTTCTATAGAAACAATAGGGTATTTTTCGCACATCTGGACATAGTATGCCGTAAGTTCCGTACTTGTAAGCGCTCTATTTTCAGATTTGAGTACATACTTGCCCTCATCATTAATCAATTCGCTTGCTGCAACATCAAGGGCAATTACAATTTGCTCTCCTGGTTTATACCCTGCCTTCTCTATGGCTTTCATGATCACTTCAAGAGGCTCTTCATTGCTGCTTAAATTGGGTGCAAATCCGCCTTCATCTCCTACTGCTGTACTCTCACCCATTTCATCGATAATTTTTTTAAGGTTATGATACACTTCCGCGCACGCTCTAAGACCTTCCGAAAATCTATCAAATCCTATAGGCATTATCATATACTCTTGAAAGTCCACAGAGTTATTTGCATGCTCACCACCATTAATGATGTTTAACATTGGTACAGGCATGACCACGGCATTTACACCACCAAGGTAACGGTATAGTGGCATGCCCATACTTTTCGCAGCCGCTCTGGCTACTGCCATAGAAACACCAAGTATCGCATTTGCTCCCAAATTCCTGTAATTTTCAGTGCCGTCTGTCTCTTTCATTATGAGATCTATCTCTGCTTGGTTAAAAGGGCTAAGACCTACAAGTGCGTCGCAAATAGCGCCATTGACATTTTCACAGGCTTGCAGTACACCTTTGCCCATATATCTGTCGCCACCATCACGAAGTTCAAGTGCTTCACGTTTACCGGTACTCGCTCCACTAGGTACAATAGCACTGGCCGTAGCACCATCACTTAAACTTACTGTTACGCGAACTGTTGGATTCCCTCTGCTGTCTAGTACCTCTGTTGCTACGATTTCATCAATAAAAATCATCTGTTTCCTTTTTTATAGATATGTGTCTTTTGGATGAAAAGAAAAACTTCTCATCCACTCTTCTTCACTGCCTAACTAAACATTTGTGCGAGAATTCACTAAATGACTTCTCATAAAATTTTACTTTTCAGTTCAGCTTTGTTTCATTTGTGTATAAATATCTCTAATTTTAGCAAAATTTACCTAAGGAGACTGCCAATACTATTGTTTATCCTCAATAGTGTTGAGAGTACTTGAAAAATAATTTAAAATGATGCTTTTGGAAGTTGTTGAAGGAGCACAATAATTCAGATACATGAAAACAAATACATAAAAGCTGTTTAAATACCATTCATAAAGTGTCTCGATATTGCACTTTATGAATGTCTTAAAATTTAATCTTCCTGCATCTCACTCTCATCGACTGTTAAGATGCCTCCGTAGCCCAGAGCTTCTTTAATTTTATTTTCTATCTCTAACATCATTTCAGGATTATCTTTTATTGTAATTTTTGCGTTTTCCTTACCTTGTCCAAGTTTCTCTGCACCATAACTAAACCATGCCCCTGATTTATCGATAATATCCAATTTTACGCCATAGTCTACAAGCTCACCCACAAAAGAGATCCCCTCGCCAAACATAATATCAAACTCCGCTTGTCTAAATGGAGGAGCAACTTTGTTTTTCACCACTTTAGCTTTTACACGGTTCCCGATAGAAGACTCCCCTTGTTTCAGTGTAGCTATACGGCGCACATCAATCCTTACCGAACAGTAAAACTTCAATGCATTACCGCCTGTAGTAGTCTCAGGAGAGCCATAACCCATGGTACCAATCTTCATACGTATTTGATTGATAAAGATTACCGTGGTGTTCGTTTTGTGCAAAATTGCTGTAAGTTTACGAAGTGCCTGTGACATAAGTCTTGCTTGAAGCCCTACGTGAGTGTCCCCCATGTCCCCTTCTATCTCACTTTTTGGTGTAAGTGCTGCAACAGAATCGACAACGATCAGGTCTACTGCGCCTGAGCGGGTCAGAGTTTCAAGCACATCTAGTGCCTGCTCACCGAAATCTGGCTGAGATACAAGGAGGTTGTCTGTATCTACACCAAGGTTTTTTGCATAGACAACATCAAGTGCATGCTCAGCATCTATAAAAGCACATACCATATCTCTTTTTTGCGCAGAGGCAATGGTTTGCAATGCCAATGTAGTTTTTCCTGAAGATTCAGGACCATAAACCTCTATAATACGGCCTCGAGGGATTCCACCGATCCCTAAAGCCATATCTAGCCCAAGAGAACCCGTTGAAATTGACTCTATTGGCTCAAATTCTTTATCTCCAAGTCTCATGAGTGTACCCTTACCAAACGTTTTATCTATCTGTTTGATCGCCATATCCAGTGCTTTTTGTTTGTTTGCGTCCATTGCCATTGTCATATCCTTAGCCTTAATGTTGAATTCTAACCCAAATCATGTAATAGGACTATGAAATGCCATCACATAATTTAACTTCTGTACTATTCTAATAGCTTTTTCCCAAAAGATACAAAAATATGTCAATTTGACATATTTTTTATAAAATTTCTTTTTTGGGACGCTTATGCTAAAATACATCTATTATATAAAAAGCGAGTAATAATGCCCAAAACTATACAACTAGCCCACTCTCCTGATGCCGATGACATCTTTATGTACTATGCCATTAAATTTGGTTGGGTAGATACCAAAGGTTACGAATTTGAAAATATCGGTCTAGACATAGAGACATTGAATGTTGAAGCCCTTAAAGGAACTTATGATGTGAGTGCTGTGAGTTTTGGGATGTATCCGTTCATCAAAGAAGAGTATGCCCTGCTTCGTACAGCTGTAAGTTTTGGTGAGGGTTATGGCCCAAAGCTCATACGCCGCAAAGACAAAAAACTCAAACGAAACTTCAAAGTGGCACTTTCAGGGAAATATACTACCAATGCTATGCTGTTTAGAATCTATTATCCCGAGGCACGGCCTGTTTATATGGATTTTTTGCAGATTGAAGAAGCAGTAGTTAACGGAAAGGTCGATGCTGGTGTACTTATTCATGAATCTATCTTGGATTTTGATGAAAGTTTAGAAGTCGAAAAAGAATTGTGGGACATTTGGGTGGAGTTAGCAGGAGAAGGATTGCCTTTACCTTTAGGAGGGATGGCTATTAGAAGAAGTCTGCCCCTTAATCGTGCTATTGATATAGAAAATATCCTCATTGATGGAGTAAAAGTAGCTATTGAGAAAAAAGAAAAGCTTTGTACTAAACTCGAAGAAGATAGCTTGGTACGTATTTCAGATGAAATGCTCAAAAAATATCTGGACATGTATGCCTCAGATGAATCTGTCGAACTCTCTGCTTTGCAACTCAAAGCACTTGATAGACTTTATGAGATAGGGTTTAAACATAAGTTATGGGATACCTCTATAAAGACTGAAGATTATCTCATTCCTAAAGAGTATGAAGCATTGCGGCACAGCTAAATGTTTTTTAAAACCATTGACTTCTCAAAATACTCAAGTATTAAAGTAGGTCAACCTACTGAAGTACTTATGCTTGAAATTGGCGATACCCCACCTACAAACAGATATCTCATCGGTGGGGCAAACAACCTTTTAATTTCACCAACCCCACCACCTCTTATGATGTTAAGTAAAGATTTTGCAACTATAGAAGCAAAGAAGGATATGCTTATCATCGGAGCAGCGATGCCTACTGGCCGCATCGTATCTTATGCAAAGAAATATGACATTTCAGGTTTTGAATTTTGCTCTAAGCTTCCAGGTACACTGGGCGGAATGTTAGCAATGAATGCCGGGGTAAAAGAGTATGAAATATTTAATATCCTGCATTCCATTAAAATAAACGGAGAATGGATTTTAGCCAAGGAGATAGAGCATGGCTATCGTTTCGCAAAGCTAAACGGTATTGCCACACATGCACAATTTAAGATCAAAAAAGGCTTTGATCAAACTTTACTTGATTTGCTGCTTAACCTGCGCTCCAATCAACCTCATCATCCAAGTGCAGGCTCTGCTTTTAGAAATCCGAAAAATGATTACGCAGGTCGTCTCATCGAAGCGGTAGGATTAAAAGGTGAACGAAAAGGCAATATGCAATGGAGCAATATCCATGCAAACTTTCTGGTTAATTTAGGAGAGGGAACATTCGAAGATGCCAAGTACCTCATCGACCTGGCCAAAGAGAAAATTTTAAAAGAGTTTAATATCGTGTTAAAAGAGGAGATCAAAGTTCTCTAAAATTCGTCTCTATAAAAAAAGTATTTTACGATTCTCCCTTGATGATGCAACGTACGCATCTAATATAATTAGACCGTTTCATTTTATGTCCATATCGATATGCGTCTGCTGGGTACACTGCATAATATTCTCCTTGATCTCTCGGTGTAGAAGACCAGAAATCCTCACCTCTAAAATAAGCAAACACTTGTCCCTCTTTTCTGTGTACATGCTGCAATTCATCAGAAGTCGGAAGTTTCCAATCTGTATACCCCGCATAGTCTAATCGATAGCAATAGTTTTGTGCATATTTCCAATTGCCAACTTTTCCTCTGGAACCTTCTTGTTTATATGCTCCATCTTCCGCATCTATATACGCCTGGTCTTGCCACATAAGGTCAGTATCTTCTTCAACATATATTTTATCTGTTTTACAGGTTTTGTCCGGTATATCTGCTATTGGAGATAATTTTGGGGCAATATCCCCTCCTGCCATAAGCATAGCTGTTGAGATTAACATCCATGCGGCAATGATACTTTTTTTCATCTTTTGCTCCTCAAAAATTCTATGTTATTCAATACGGTAATATAACCTTGGCTACATTTTAACGAATTATGCAAATTATGCATAAATTTCTATTTTCACACCATTTTTAATCGCTCTCCATAGTTTATCCATTGCTAGGTTAGGTACAGCCAAGCACCCCTCCGTCCAATCATGAGAAAGCGTATAATTATCTCCGTGCCCATCTGCATTCCATTTAGGTTGCCCATGTATAGTGATATATCCGCCTGGATTCACACCTCTTTTACGTGCTGCTGCTTTATCTTCTTTGCTAGGATATGAAATCATTAAAGACTTATAGAGTCTTGGATCACATTTTTTTCTTACAATGCTGTAACTTCCTTCAGGTGTTCTGTAGTCACCTGCTTTTACCTTATTGCCGCCATTGGCTCCACCGTTAGCCCCCAGGGAAATACGAAACTCCTCTACAATTTTACCATTCTTGTAGGCATACATCTTTCTTTTCTTTTTATAAACCACAAGTTTATCTATCTTTTTACTATGATCAATCTCTGCGCCTTTTGATAATTCATTAATACACTCTTTAGTTTCATACGGAGTTTTATCTACTTTGCCATAGACTGTCGGTTTAGTACACCCGCTTATCAGAAGGGCAAAAACAACACCTATTGTCCCTAATTTTAACTTCATCATTTTTCCTATTAATAAATTTTCAACCCCAATCCTCATTTTGGCGTTTTGATCTGTGTTTATCTTTTTTATAAGATGTACCATTTTTCAGCTTTTGCAAACGATTTAAATTACTCATCTCTGCTTCTCTTATATCATTCAAAGATGCATCATTAAAAAATTCTACTGAGCATGTTTGCTCATAAAGTCTTTCTATATATATTTTAAGCTGCTGATGATACTCTGAATCAAGGTGCACGTCTGCTTTTTCATCAAACTTTTTTTTAAGCTCTTCAAATTTTACTATAAAACTTTCAGAGCATACATCATTATCTCTAAACATACGAAAAAGATTTTTGCCTATCTTCTCTAACTCTGCAATATATTTCTGACGATTAAATTTATCGATCTGTTTTTGAGTATATCTAATAATAAGCCTTTTATCGTATAGTAATGGGTACGCCCTCACGTACTGCATACCATAGTTTTTTCATCGCAGAATTTGTTACGGCAACACAGCCTTCAGTCCAGTTTTGTGATAGTGTATAGCCATCGCCCTTGCCATTAGCATTCCATTGAGGCTGTGCATGTATGGTAATGTCCCCGCCAGGGTTCACCCCTCTGGCTTTTGCATTTGCTTTATCCTCTGGTCTGGGGTAAGAGATGCACAATGAACGATAATATTTTTGGGAGCAAAGTTTTCTGTGTATGAAGAATTCACCCTCGGGTGTTCTATTGTCTCCTCTTTGCTGCTTATGGCCTACAGGATTTTTCCCTAAAGAGACAGGAATAACGCTTTGTACTTTGCCCCCTTTATACAGGTACATCTTGCGATCTTTTTTTACAACAATGATATGGTCTATGCCCCCCTCTTCAGCATAATCTTCAGCGTCAAGCAACTCTTCTTCACACGCTTCAAGACTGTATGGATTTTTTGGGGTATCGGGGCTAACTCCACATCCGATCAATAACAGAGAAAATAGAAGCAGGAGATATTTCATTTGATCTTGTTTCCTTGTAAAAATAGTATGAAGTATTTTAGCACAAATAAAGTAATGTGATTAATATATTTTATGAAAAGAGAAGAAGAATAGAAAAAAAAAGATAAACACGTTTCAACTGAAACGTGTTTGTCCGGTAAACGGAAAATTAACAAGCTGCCTGAGCTGCTGCAAGAGCTTCTTCGTAGTTAGGTTCTTCTGTAATTTCCGGGACAACTTGCTTATAAGCAACTTTACCGTCTTTGCCAATAACAAAAATGACTCTAGCTAGAATACCAGCTAAAGGACCGTTTGCCAAAAGAACACCATAAGCGTTGGCAAAATCTTTATTTCTAAAGTCTGAACATACTTTAATGTTTTCTATTCCAGCTGCACCACACCATCTCGCTGCAGCAAACGGCAAATCCATAGAAACTGTGATTACCTCTACGCAGTCTAGTGACGCTGCTTCTGAGTTAAATCTTCTTGCCTCAGCATCGCACACACCCGTATCTAGTGATGGTACCGCAACTATCAATTGAACTTTGCCTTCACCACCAACTTGCTCATCTTGGAGCATTGGATTGCTGTTTACTACTGTGACTACCGGCGCTATATCACCTACGTTAATTTCTGTACCTACTAGATTACATACTGTGTCATTTTTAAATGTTACTGTTGACATTTAATTTCCTTTAAATTAGTTTTATAAACACATTATAAACCAAATAGGATCATTTTAGTCTTAATTAAACTATTTTTTAATATTTATCCTACTTTTGCTTCACTTCAGTATTTTCTAAAACGCCGTATTTACCCATCTTTATAACCATTTTGTAGCATATAGTAACACTTAAAATCTTTTAGATTTTGATGCGCCCATAAGCACCAAAATTACTTCTTCTTTGGAAAATTTAAAGCGTTGTATTATATATTTGCAATACCTTTAACCCATTTTTCCATTGCTACATTTGCATCAGGATTTGGCGCTTCTAAAAAACTGACTACAAAGCTATCAGCCATCTGGGCGATACCTATGGATCTAGGCCTTACAGCCAAGACTTCTGGATTTGGCAACATTTTTCCAAAACAGCAGATAATATTTTTGGCATCTTTGATTTCATCACTTATTTGCCCCTCTTCAAGACTTGAAGTATGTGCATAATGATCAAACTCTCCTATGTGTGTAGCTATAGGGTGAGCAGCAATCTGTTCTTTGAGATAGGTAAGAATTTCATCTATATTTTTATAGCTAGTCTCTTTTTTATTAATTTCGAGCGTATAGATTGGGTATTTCTCCATGATTGTCATTTGTTTCATCTTGTTTTCCTTTATTGTGTAAAGATTTTGTATTGTATCGATTTAATATTAAAAATTATAATAATTATAAGTTTATATGATTTTAAATAGAAGAATTTCACCTTTGGTTTCGAACCTACAAACGACAAACTGTTGTCGTTTGCTTAACGGTTCTCACATCCCAGGTATTCGGGGTATTTTCCCTAACTTGGAGTTTTTGCAGTACCAACCCCAAGCTTTTTTCATCCAGTGACCAATTACAGGTAGAGGAATCATCTTTCCACTTTTATCATCTCTGTAGATAAAAGCTGCGCCATCTCCTGTATCCATAACACATAAGATGTTAAGATGCCCCAGGTAACTTTCCCTAGAATCTATATTCTGTGCATGCTGAAAGATATTATACGCTACATTTTTGGCCATTACTTCAGCCACGTGTCCTTGTTTCGCTTTCCAATCAGGTCCCATAAGTGCTGCAGAATCTCCAATGGCATAGACATTTTCAAAACCTTCTATTTCATTATACTCATTGGTGACAACAAAACCTGTATCACTCAGTGGCAAATCAGATGATTCAATAATGTTGTGCCCTGTACCTCCAGAGATAAACATCGTAAGGTCTGATTGTATTTTTGTACCATCTTCAAAGTTGATGCCGTCTGCTTCAAAGCTTGTGATTTTTGAGCCTATTTTTTTGTTGATGTTTGTCTTTTTAAACATTTTGTCCATCATTATGAGTGCTTTTTCACCCATCTTCATACCAGGCTTTTCCATAGGGGCGAAGAAAGTAAGTTCAAAATTATCGCGTATCCCTTTGCTTTTGAGATATGTATCTACATTGAAAAGTACTTCAAATGCAGGTCCTCCACGTACAGCTGAGGGATCTTTAGGATTACCGCCAAATCCCATTGCAATCTTCCCCGAACCTTTTAGGCAGAGTGCATCTAAACGTTCATTAAGTGCTGTGGCCTCTTCTGGTTTTCCACAGATAGAAAGCGTGTTCTCCATACCTTCCATTTGTATCTTTTCTTGTCCGAGTGCTACAACAATGTAATCATATTCCTCTAAAACCCTACCGCTTTGTAGCGTGACTTTTTTTACTTTTGCCTCTATTTTTGTTACAGGATCAACGATCACTTTAAATCCATGCGCAAAAGCCAGCTTATCCAAAGGCACAGATACATCTTCTTTTGTTACTTCACCTGTAGGTATCCAGATAGAAGTAGGATAAATGTAAAAATAGTCTCTGTCACTTACCAATGTTACATCAAGATTTTGTTTTCTAAGATAGATCGCTGCTTCAACACCGGCAAACCCGCCGCCTAATACTAAAACTTTTGTGCGATTCATCATTTCGTGCCTCGCTTGCATTGCGTTTTCATTTTTATCATACTATTTTCCTTGGTCTCAATTAAATTTTCTTCACATTTGCTAGATCAGAGCCGCCTAAATCATCTGATACACTTGAGCTTGCACCGATAATCACATATATGGCGCCTATAAGAAGTCCCAAAAGAATGACTATCCAAACAGTCATTCTTTTCTCTTTGCTCTCTTTTCCTCTATAATCTTCTATTTTTTCCAGTGTTGGCTCATCATTTTCTATTTTCATATTTTCTCCTTACTTTTTAAGCAGGTCTGAACGAGGATAGACAAACACGGTATGTCTCTCCACTACGATTTTTTCTTTATTATCTGTTGCATATGCTTTGATAGTCACAGGGATCGGCACGTCTTTTCTTGCATCATCTGCTAATTTCTCTTTGGTTTGCAAGACAACTACTATCTTTCTCTTTTTCCCTGCTGAGACAGCAAATGACTCTTGTGGTCTAACAATCTCTATCTTGTCATTATCTACAATTTCAAAATAATACGTATGCTCTTTACTGTCTGTATTTTGGAACAAAAACAGGTAATCATTTTGTACCACACCCTCATCAAGTATCTTATAGAGTCTTGTATTCTTATTGACATTGAGAAGCATGTGTTCTTTTGTGCTGCCCATTGCAAAAAGTGATATGAGTACAATGACCAATACTGCAAGGTAAGCGATAACCTTAGGTCTGAAGTACTTGGTTTTCCCTTCATACTTTACCGCTTCTTTTTCACTTGACCAACGTACCAAACTCTCCTTGCCAAGTGCCCCCATTACTGCTGTACATGCATCCACACATTCAAGACAGTTGATACACTCCAACTGCAATCCTTTACGGATATCAATGTGTGTAGGACATACGGTTACACAACTTTCACATGTTGTACACTCGGCAGCCGGATCAACAGCCAAAAGTTCTTTTACTTTATCAAATTTCTTTTCTCTATCATACCCGTGGCCTTGATAAATTTCTCCACCACGATTAGGGTCATACACTGCCATAATCGTATCATCATCATAAAGTACTGACTGGACACGGCTATAAGGGCAAATGTAGACACAGAAGTCTTCTTTAATGAAAATAACATCCACAATAATAAATGCTGCTATACTAAGAAGCATACCAACGAGTATCATATGCTCTGAAGGGTTCGCAAGGTAGGAGAAAAAATCTTCCGGCGGTACAAAAAACCATAAAAAGTCAGCTGCCGCAATCAATGCCAATACTGACCAAAGTAAAATAGCAATCACTTTTTTAACCTGATTTTCAGCCTTGGACATATCTGGTTCTTTTTGCTTGTTTTTTATACGCTTTCTAAGTCCCAAAAGTTTTGTCTCTATCCCGTCTCTGTAGATTACCCTAAAGATAGTCTGCGGACATGCCCAGCCACACCATGCTCTACCCCCTACAGCTGTTACTGCAAAGATTCCCAAGAAAAGTAGCATTAACAAGAAAGGCATAAGGTAAAGCTCTTGCATATCAAACGCTATTCCTGCTAGATGTAATTTCTTTTGGTCAAAACTAAGTAAGAAAAGATGGTTACCTGCTATTGTGATCCATGGCACTACCAATGCTATAGCCGTAATTACCATATAGGCCCAATAACGTTTGATTCTATAAGGTACCCACCCCTTTAGGTACTCTTTTGTCTGATTTTTCTTTGATTTTTTTTCTGTATTTATCGCTGTTTCTGTCATGACGATATCCTTTTTTATTGTTTTTCCTGTTCAAATGGACATATAAGCAAAGTATTGTCCACGCCTGGAATCTTTTGTGGTTGATTTATCTCCATCCACGATCCCTCTACCAATTCTCTAATATTTCTTGACTCTATATAATCTTTCAAAGAACTACGACTCACTTCCAGTTCTCTAGCAATGGTACTCACATTCAATCCCTCTTTAAGCAAAGAGATAATTTGTGGCTGATACACATCAAACTTAGAAGAAGAACGGCTTCCCTTAGGACGACCTATCTGATTGGATTTTGCCTTTTGTGCTTCACGCAGATCGTTAAGCAAAGGAAATATCTCCACAACTGTTGTATTTTTGTCGAGCAGTGTTTTGGAGCTGGCGATATAAAGATCAATCCTACGACTAAGCATACAAGTGATAACCTTAATTAACTCTTCTGCACGATCGCTCAACACAGACAAAGTATCAACAATAAGGCTATCCCCTTCTTCAAGGGAGTAGATAAACTCTTCAAACTTTTTTCTCTCTTCTATCAAGTGATTTTTGCTTGAATACTCTATAACCTCTTTATCAATAACTATATTCTGAGCCAATGAAAACGAGAGAATATTACGCTGCTGTTGAGACATATTATTTTTGTCTGGAATTTGTCTCAAATATGCATATGTCATATTACCTCCTTATCATTTCCATTATATTAGCCTATTTTGATGATAAAAGTCAAGTGTTTTTAGTATATTATCGTCAATTTGCTTCTTTTATCGTCAAAAATATTTTATTTACGTCAAAAATTATGCTAAAATGTAAAACAAGGTTTATTTTACATTAAGGAGTATTTGTGAATCTCACACATTTAGATGAACAAAACAAACCCAAAATGGTTGATGTCTCAGATAAGAGCAATACTACGCGAATCGCTACCGCTTCAGGAATCATAGAAGTCGGACAGGCTGCATTTGATGCTGTTGTAGCAAACATGGCAAAGAAAGGACCTGTGCTGCAAACTGCCGTTATTGCAGCCATCCAAGGAACAAAGCAAACCAGTACTCTTATTCCTATGTGTCATCCGCTCATGCTTACTTCAGTAAAAACGGATATAGAAGAACTACCCAAACTTCCAGGCTTTAAACTTACAGTCACAACAAAACTCAATGGGCAAACAGGCGTAGAGATGGAAGCACTCACTGGAGTGAGTGTAGGGTTGCTTACTATTTACGATATGCTTAAAGCCATTGATAAAGGCATGATAATTAGAAATGTTCAGCTAGAACATAAATCAGGAGGCGCCAGTGGAGAGTTTAATAGATAGACTGACTTAGTTTGCCATAAAAGAAGGTTTTTCGAACTTACTTCTAAAATAGAAGATAATTAGTAAATAAAGGAGGTATCAAGATGATTTTAGACGATAAAAACCAAGATAGACCAAAAATTGAATATCCGACCAATTGGGGATTCAAACTTATAGGCAGAGATAAAGAGGCTCTCTTAGCCTGCATCAAAGAAGCTATGGGAGAAAAAGAACATCTCTGTTCTTTGGGCAACACTTCAAAAACAGGTAAATTTAGAACCTATAATGCAAGCTGCATTGTAGAGAGCGAAGAGGAGAGAAACAGAATCTTTAAGTATTTTAAAGATCATGATGCTGTAAATATGGTGATTTAATACTTAAGCTGCATTCATTAACTTTTTCAATGTTGAACTTATATCATTGTTTGGAGAAGAAAGCATTTATAAAAAGCTATAAATGCTTTTGAAAACGAAGGAAAGACTTCGTTCTATTTGTATCTGAATGTAATACGGCCTTTATCAAGACTGTAAGGAGTAAGCTCTACTTTTACAGTATCACCAGGAAGTATTTTAATATAGTGCATTCTCATTTTTCCTGCAATGTGACAAAGCACAATGTGCCCGTTACCCAACTCCACTCTGAATGTTGCATTTGGTAATGCCTCCACCACTTTACCATCAATTTCAATTACATCATCTTTTGCCATTGTTTTCCTTTGTGCATTTTCTATCTATAGTCTTAACCATGAAAATCATAAAGCTTACGCTTCAGTCAAAATGACAGCTTTCCCGTCTACTACCGCTACTTGATGTTCATAGTGACTCGTATGAAGTTGATCTTCACTTATCACTGACCATTGATCTTCAAGTATCACAGGTTTTCCGCTCTTTTGACAAACCATAGGTTCTATACAAAAGACCATGCCATTCTTGATCTTGGGTCCTTGATTTGGCTTACCTTCAAGGTAATTGGGGATATTGGGTTCATCATGCGGTTTTGTGCCAATACCATGCCCACAATAATCTCTTAAAGGGATGAATCCTCTTTCTGTAATAAAGTCTTCAAGAATTTTGGTCAACTCTTTAAAGCGCATACCCTCTTTAATGGAAGATATAGCATGATAAAGTGCATCTTTGGAGCACGCAATAAGTGCTTCATCTTCTGCTGAAATTTTACCCACAGCCATAGTGATAGCAGCGTCGCCATAATAACCATCTAGCTTGGTACCAATGTCCAAGCCCAAAATATCGCCCTCTTTGATCACTGCGTCAGTAGGTACTCCATGAATACATACTTCATTGACTGAAGTACACACCGATCCTGTAAAACCATAGAGTCCCTTAAAGGAGGGTACGGCTCCATGCTCACGTATAAAGGCCTCACCCATCGCATCTATCTCATTGAGTGTCATTCCGGGTTTAATTACATTTTGAAGATATTGAAGTGTTTTTCCAACGATCTCGCCCGCCCTTCTGAGCTTAACGATTTCGTCAGGTTTTCTAATAGAAATAGCCATTATAAACCTACATTCCCTAATGTATCATATTGATTCATTGTTCTTTGTGCCTCTATTTTTCTCATCGTATCAAGTGCAACCTGAACGATAATAAGTACAGCAACCCCACCAAAGTAGAAAGATGCACCCATGCCGGAAATAACCATAAATGGTACCGTAGAGATGATCGCAAGGTATACAGCACCTGAACCGGTGAGTCTACTTGCGACTTCATTTAAAAATTCTTTAGTGTGTTCACCTGGTCTAACACCAGGGATGAATCCACCTTGTCGCTTTAAATTGTCTGCAATGTCTTTCGCGTTAAATGCGATCGATGCATAGAAAAATGCAAAGAACATTACAAGTAAAAATGTAACCACGTTAAAAGTGATACCGCCTGGAGCCAACGAGTCAGCAATTGCTGTAACCCATGGCATTGTGCTCGCCTGCAGTACTGTAAGCGGGAACATCAAAATAGCAGATGCAAAGATAGGAGGAATAACACCTGAAAGGTTTACTTTCACAGGAATGTAGTTCATCACTCTTTTTGTCTGGTTTTGCATGATGGTCTTTCTTGAGTAAGAGATTGGTACTCTTCTCTCTCCCAGTTCCACATAAATAATTGCCAATATAGTAATCAGCATGATTGCTAAAATACCAAGTACGACAAGGAAATTCATCTCACCGGCATTTACCGCTCTAATCGTATTACCAATCGCAGAAGGCAATCCAGATACAATACCTGCAAAGATAATCAGTGAAATACCGTTACCGATACCTTTTTGTGTAATTTGCTCTCCTATCCACATAAGCAACATCGTTCCTGTCAACATAGAAAACGTTGTAAGCAATGTAAACATCGCAGGATCTATCATAATAGCACTCTGCCCTGCACGCCCTGTCATACTCTGAAGCCCCATAGAGACACCAATTGCCTGTACTACAGTAATGAATATAGTGAAATAACGAATAATTTGCATATATTTTTGCATTCCGTCACGTTCTTTTTTCATTTGGCCAAGAGCGGGAAAAGTTGCTGCAAGAAGTTCCATAACGATGGAAGAAGTAATATAAGGCATAATACCTAAAGAGATGATACTTAAACGTTCAACGGCATTACCAGAGAACATATTCATTAGCCCAAGAGCATTGCTTGAGTTGTCATCAAAGAACTCTTTGATGACAGCCAAGTCAACACCTGGAGTCGGAACATAGGCTAAAACTCTGTACGCAAAAAGAAATCCTAGTGTAATAAGGATTTTTTGAGTTAAAGCATTGCCCATGGTTATTTTCCGCTTGTTGTAACGGCTTCGTCTTTGATCTTGCTTGCAAGGTCTTTTGCGCTCGCACCGATCAATTTAACTTTGGTTACTGATTTTTGCAATTTATGAACTGACTTGATACTCTCAAGAGTAATTTCAGAAAGTTCAGCGATCGCTTTGATCTTTTCTACATTGATCACATATGGTTTTTCTAATGTTGAAACAAATCCAACTTTAGGGACTCTTCTGTAAAGTGGCATTTGTCCACCCTCAAAACCTCTTTTTCTCTTTGCCCCAGATCTCGCTTTTTGACCTTTGTTACCACGTCCAGCTGTCTTACCTGTTCCTGAACCTTGACCACGACCAACTCTTTTTTTATTTTTTGTTGATCCTGGAGCAGGTTGTAAATTATGTAAACCCATAATTACCCCTTACGATTTTATTCTAGTAAGTGCCTGGATAGTCGCTCTTACTAAGTTATTTGGATTGTTAGAACCGATTGATTTGCTAAGAACATCTTGAAGTCCTGCAAGCTCAAGTACTGGTCTAGCAGCACCACCGGCAATAACACCTGTACCTTCACTCGCCGGTCTTAGCACGATTCTACTTGCGTTGAATTTGTGCTCGATGTCGTGAGCAATAGTTGTACCTTTGATGTTTATTTTCACAAGGTTTTTGTGAGCATCATCAACCGCTTTTTTAATCGCATCTGGAACTTCTTTGGCTTTCCCAAATCCGTATCCAACTGTACCTTTTTTGTCACCAATCACTACGAGTGCAGTAAATCTAAATCTTCTACCACCCTTAACAACTTTGGTAACACGACCGATATTAACGATAACTTCTTCAAATTCTTTTTCTATTTCTTCCATCATACGTCCTTAAAACTTGATTCCGGCTTCTCTAAGTGCATCAGCGAATGATGCAACAACACCGTGGTAAAGATAACCATTTCTGTCGAAACCAACAGTAGTGATATTTTTAGCAGCAAGGTTTTTAGCCATCTCGGCAGCTACTTTTTTTACATCTTCCTGATTTGATTTTAAACCAAGTTTTCTACCATCGACTGCTGCTAATGTAACACCTGTAGTGTCATTGATTGCCTGAGCATAGAAATATTTGTTAGACTTAAATACAGATAGTCTAGGAAGAGTATCTGTTCCGAAGATCTTACCTCTTACTCTGGCTTTTCTTTGAGCGCGAAGTTTATTTTTTCTTTTTTGAATACTTTTTAACATCTACCGCCCCTTACTTACCAGCTGCTTTACCAGCTTTTCTGATGATTACTTCATCAGTATACTTCACACCTTTACCTTTATAAGGCTCCGGTGGTCTGAATGCTCTAATTTCAGCAGCAGCTTGACCAACAATTTGTTTGTCTGTACCACTGATCGTAATGATATTTTTCTCAACTGTAATTTCGAGTTCCCCAGGGATATCAAAATTAACGTCATGAGAAAAACCAAGTTGAAGGTTAAGTACATTACCTTGGATAGCTGCTCTGTAACCAACACCATTGATCTCTAAAGATTTACGGTAACCTTCATCGAGTCCAATGATAATATTGTTAAAGAGTGCTCTGTATGTTCCCCAGAACGCTGCATCTTGTTTGTCATCACCAATTCTCTCAAAAGTTACTTCTGAACCATCGATGTTGATACCAACTCTTCCATGAGTTTCAAGTCTTTTTTCAAGATTGCCTTTTTTAGCCACGAGAGTCGTACCGTCTAGTGATACTTCAATACCACTTGCCACAGTTACTGGTCTTTTTCCTATTCTTGACATCTTTACTCCTTACCAAATACTACAGATTACTTCGCCACCGATTCCACGTTTAAACGCTTCATCATTAGCAAGTACACCCTGGCTAGTTGAAACCACCAAAGTACCGTAACCGTTTTTAAATGTTCTAATCCCATCTTTACCCTTGTTAACACGTCTACCAGGTTTAGAGATTTTTTTAAGTTCGTTTATGACGCTTTTTTCATTTTCATCATATTTAAGAACCACTTTAATTGTTTTTTTATTTCCATCTTCTTTTACTTTATAACTTTCAAGGTAACCCTTATCTACCAAAATAGATACGGTTGCTTCAATTGTGTTTGAGTGAAGAAGTGTCGTAACGTCTAGTCTTCTTTGCGCAGCATTTCTTATACGAGTAAGAGAGTCTGCAATTATATCTGTCATCATCTTTTTCTTCTCCTTACCAGCTTGCTTTTCGCATACCAGGAATTAGACCTTCATTGGCCATTTTTCTTAAACACACACGGCAAATACCGAAATCTCTGTATACTGAGTGAGGTCTACCGCAAATATTACATCTTGTATACGCTTGAGTAGAAAATTTTGCTTTTCTCTTCTGCTTAGCGATCATTGATTTTTTAGCCATTAGTTTCTCCCTTTAGCAAAAGGCATACCAAGCTTTTCTAAAAGCATGAATCCTTGTTTGTCATCTTCAGTACTCGTTACAATCGTAATATTCATACCGTGTGTTTTGATCACTTTGTCAAACTCAACTTCAGGGAACATCAATTGTTCTTGAAGACCGAAGTTATAGTTACCTCTACCGTCAAAACCTTTTCTTGGCGTTCCTCTAAAGTCTTTTACTCTTGGAAGTGCAATAGATACGAGTTTATCAAAGAAGTTATACATATTTTTACCTCTAAGTGTTACTCTAATACCTGTTGGAGAACCTTCTCTGGCTTTAAACCCAGCAACAGATTTTCTAGCCATAACAATTACCGCTTTTTGACCAGCGATAAGAGAGATAGTATCTGCCATGTTAGCGATGAGTTTATTGTCTTTACCCTCTTCACCAGCACCAACAGAGATCACTATCTTTTCAAGCTTAGGAGTCTGCATCGGATTAGCAACCCCACACTCTTCTCTGAGTGCAGGAACGATGTCATTGTACTTTTGCTTCATTCTACTCATAGGATTATGCCTCTACTTTTTTTACATTTGAGATGTGAATTGGCATTTCTTTACTGACAAATCCACCCTCTTTGTTTTGCTCGTCTGGCTTTACAGCTTTTTTAGCCGTTTTACAACCTGCAACGATTACTGCTTCTTTTTTAGTAAGCACTTGAAGAACTTCTCCAATTGTACCTTTATCATCTCCAGCGATAACCATTACCTGGTCACCCTTTTTGATTTTAAATTTTTTATTATTTGCTATATTGGCCATTACCATACCTCCGGTGCAAGTGATACAATTTTCATGAACCCTGCATATCTTGTTTCACGACTTACAGGGCCGAAGATACGTGTACCTATTGGCTCTCTTTTGTCATCGATGATCACTGCGGCATTGTCGTCAAATCTAATAAGTGAACCATTTTCTCTTTGGATCTCTTTTTTAGTTCTGACAACTACTGCTTTAACAACCTTCCCTTTTTTTACTTTTCCCGTTGGAAGTGCTTTTTTCACAGAAGCAACGATTACGTCGCCTACTGATGCATATCTTCTCTTAGACCCGCCAAGAACTTTAATACACATGATCTCTTTTGCCCCAGAGTTATCTGCTACATTTAATCTAGTAAAACCTTGGATCATTACACTTCTCCTCTCTTGATGATTTCAAGAAGTCTAAAACTTTTAGTTTTAGAAAGTGGTCTACATTCAATAGCGCTCACTGTATCTCCAACATTAATGTCATTTTTTTCATCGTGAACAAGATACTTTGTAAATCTTTTTACTGTCTTGCGATATCTTGGGTGAAGCACTTTTCTCTCAACCAATACAGTTGCAGTTTTGTCTCCGGCCTTTTTAATCACAGTACCTGTTATTTGTCTTTTTGGCATAACGACCCCTTACTTCGATCTAGCAGCAGTTAATGCTGTCTGGATTCTTGCGATGTCTTTTTTCGCTACTCTTAACTCAGTAGTGTTTGTCAATTGCATAGTTTTCTGCTTTGCATTGAGTGTAAACAACTCAAGTTTTTTCTCTTTAAGCATCCCTAAAAGGTCAGCTTCACTTTTATCTTTCAAATCAATATAGTTCATTAGTGTCCTTTAAAGTGATGATTTTACACTTAAATGGCATTTTATGAATAGCGAGCATTAAAGCTTCTCTAGCAAGTGATTCTTCAACTCCGGCCATTTCAAAAATAATTCTACCTGGCTTAATATTCATAACCCATCTATCAACACCACCTTTACCTTTACCCATTCTTGTTTCCAATGGCTTAGCTGTAAGTGGCTTGTCTGGAAAAACTCTAATCCAAGTTTTACCTGCTCTTGCAATCTTTCTAGTCATTGTAATACGCGCAGCTTCAATCTGTCTAGAATCTATTCTGCCAGCTTCTGCTGCTTTGACTGCGATATCACCAAACTCAATCTTGTTACCTCTGAAAGATTTACCGCGGTTGCGGCCTTTCATCTGTTTTCTCCATTTAGTTCTTTTAGGCATCAACATATTTATTCACCTCTATTTTTATTATCACGGCGGCCAGATGGTCTTCTACCATCTTTTTTCTCTTCTGTTACTTCTGCCTGGATGCCTTTAGCAAGGACTTCGCCTTTGAAGATCCATACTTTAATACCGATGTTTCCATAAGTAGTATGTGCTTCTGCAAAACCGTAATCGATTTTAGCTCTAAGTGTGTGAAGAGGAACTCTGCCCTCAAGATACCACTCAGTTCTTGCCATTTCAGCACCACCAAGACGACCAGATACAGAAATCTTGATCCCTTTTGCACCTGATTTAAGTGCTCCTTGGATTACTTTCTTCATCGCACGTCTAAATGCTGTACGACGCTCAAGTTGGGTTGCGACATTTTCAGCTGCAAGTTGAGCTGAAGCTTGTGGACGCTTCTCTTCTTTAATGTTAATGGCTACATCTTTACCAAGCATTTTGATAAGTGTTGCTTTAAGTTTCTCAATATCTGCACCTTTTTTCCCAATAATGATACCAGGGCGTGCAGTTACAATGTTAACTCTTAATTTTTTAACTGTTCTTTCGATAATGATGTTGGAAACACCCGCATAGAAAAGTTCTTTTTTAAGGTATTTTCTGATTTTGTAATCTTCAGCAATAAACTCTGCTGCTCTACCTTTTGCCGGAAACCATCTTGATTCCCAGTTTCTGTTAATTCCAAGTCTAAGACCTATAGGATTTACTTTTTGACCCATATTATGCGTCCTCCCCAGTTTTTTCAGCTACGCCAACTTCTACTAAAATGTGCGCTGTTGGTTTAATGATTCTAGAGGCTGTACCTCTAGCTCTTGGTCTCCATCTTTTCATCACTGCTGCTTTGTCAACTCTACAAGAAGTAATTGTTACCTCTTCTGGCTCAAAGTCGCCATTGGCAACTGCAGATGCAATGACTTTAGAGATAATACCTGCTGCTTTATTAGGCATGAATTCAAGAGAAGCTAAAGCCAACTCTGCATTCATCCCTTGAATTTCTTTAGCTACTAATCTAGCCTTGGTAGGTGAAACTCTTACGAATTTTAATAATGCTCTACTCATAATTAACCTACTTTCTTCTGAACAGAACCTTTATGGCCCTTAAATGTTCTTGTTGGTGCAAATTCACCAAGTTTATAACCTACGTGGTTTTCAGTTACAAATACAGGAACAAACTGTCTACCGTTGTGTACATTTATCGTTAACCCGATAAACTCAGGAAAGATCACAGATCTTCTTGACCATGTTTTAATAGGTTTTTTTGAACCTTCTTCTTTTGCTTGAAGCACTTTTTTCATTAGGTGACCATCGATAAATGGACCTTTTTTTGTCGATCTTGCCATATCTTAGCCCCTTACTTTTTCTTCTTAGCGATAATTAAATCATCACTAGCTTGTTTTTTACGAGTTTTAAACCCTTTAGCCGGAGTACCCCATGGAGATACAGGATGACGTCCTGAGTTTGTTTTACCCTCACCACCACCGTGTGGGTGATCAACAGGGTTCATCGCAGAACCACGTGTCTGTGGTCTGATACCAAGGTGTCTGCTTCGGCCAGCTTTACCAATAACAATATTGGAAAAATCTTCGTTACCGACTGCACCAATCGTTGCAAGACATTCGCCAAGGATGTATCTCACTTCAGATGAAGGAAGTCTAAGAGAAACGTATTTGCCCTCTCTACCCATGATTTGTGCATAACCGCCCGCTGAACGTACGATCTGTCCACCATGCCCCGGACTCATCTCAATATTGTGAACCAATGTTCCTACAGGAATGTTTTTCAACTTCATTGCATTACCAATTTTAATATCAAGACCAGCCTCGGCAGAGATTATTTTATCACCTACATTAAGACCTTTTGGTCGAAGTACATATCTTCTGTCGCCATCGACATATTTGATAAGACAAATTCTACAGTTTCTGTACGGGTCGTACTCAACTGTTGCTACTGTACCTTCTATGTTAAATTTGTTTCTTTTAAAATCAATGATTCTATATAGTTTTTTAGCACCTGCTTCTCTGTGACGAGAAGTGATTCTACCGTTACTGTTTCTACCTGCAGATCTTGGAAGAGTCTTAAGTAGTGCTCTAACACTTGCTTTAGCGGTGATATCACCGCTGTCAAGGTTAGTCATATAACGACGCGAAGGTGTGGTTGGTTTGTATGTTTTAATTGCCATCTTCTATCCTTATACCGCTAAGCTTTCGATTTTAGCATCTTCTGGAAGCTTCACATAGAACTTTTTCAAGTCCGGTCTCTTTCCTTCGATACCCTTAAATCTTTTCACTTTACCGTTTACTCTCATTGAGTTAACTCTAAGTGGATTGATCCCGAAGAACTCTTTAAAAACTTCTTTCAGACCATTTTTAGTCATTCTTGGAGTTGTTTGAACTACGATGACACCCTCTTCTTGAAGAGCCAAACTCTTCTCTGTATACATAATTGATTTAATATCTGTAATATCTGCCATCTTAAACCTCTTTAGTCAATTTATCAAATATTGCTTTTTCGATCACAATTGAGTGATATGCAGCAGCAAGATAAGCATTAAGCTCATTTGGTTCAATAAGGTATGCGTTTTGAAGATTTCTGAATGCTAAGAAAGTCTTATCATCAATCATCTCTTTTACTACAAGTACATCTCTTTGCTTAAGACCATTTACCAATACCAATGCATCTTTTGTTTTACCAGACTCAACTGCGATATTATCAACAACAAAAAGTCTCTCATTTGCTGCCATCTCTGCTAGTGCATGATAGAGTGCAAGTTTCTTTTGCTTTTTGTTTACTTTTTGATCATAATTTTTGTTTGTGCTTGGTCCAAATGCAACACCACCGCCAACGAAAACTGGAGATCTTAATGAACCTGCTCTTGCACGTCCGCCACCCTTTTGAGCCCATGGCTTCTTGCCGCCACCACGTACATCAGATCTAGTTTTAGTCTGCGCAGTGTTTGCTCTAAGTCCAGCTGCATACGCTTTACAATAAAGATAAAGATTATGTGGGTGAACTTCCAAAAATGCTTGTGGAAGGTCTGTTGTTTTAATTACTGTTGTTTTCATTACTTAACTATCCTTACCAATCCTCTAGCCCCATTGTGACCAGGAATTGAACCTTTTAATACTAAAATGCCATTTTCTGCATCAAATGAAATAACTTCATTTTTAACAGTTACTTGAGTGTTACCGTACTGACCAGGCATTTTTTTGCCTTTCATAACACGTCCAGGCCACTCAGCATTACCGATAGAGCCGATACGTCTACCAAATCTGTGTCCGTGTGCACCAGGTCCACCACTAAAATTATGACGTTTCATACCACCGGAAAAACCTCTACCTTTAGTGTTAAGTGAAGTTTTAACCATTTCAGTTTCAGACAATGCAGCCGTACTTAAATCGCCAGCCTCAGTACCTTCTGCTACTTCGATAGTCATAAATTTGTTAAACTCTTTAGAAACACTGAATTTAGTCTGCTGACCTTCAATGCTTTTGTTGAGTTTTTTACTAGAGTTGTACGCAACAAGTGCTTTTCCGTCTTCTTTCACTTCACAAACTTTCGTTTCAATGACTTTAAGAAGTGTAACTGGAACACTTGGTACATCAACGGTTCTGCTCATACCAATTTTTTCTATTATAAATTCCATGTCTGTTCTCCTACTTGTCCATTGATCTTATTTCAACTTCAATTTCAGGTGCTAGATCCAACTTCATAAGTGAATCAATAGTATCTGAAGTAGCCGAAACGATATCGATCATTCTTCCGTGAATTCTGATCTCAAACTGCTCACGCGCATCTTTGTTTACGTGTGGTGATTTAAGAACTGTATAACGCTTAAATTTAGTTGGCATTGGAATTGGCCCTCTAATTTCTGCACCTGTACGTTTAACTGCATCTACAATAGCAGCAACTGATCTGTCTAGTACCCTGTGATCGTAAGCTTTAAGCTTTAATCTGATTTTTTCCATATTTACCCTTTAAAGAACTCGTTAGCAAGGCAATGCCAAGGTGCCTAAAACACAGGGATCAACCCTCTAACATAAATTTAGGAACGCGAATTATACCAAAAGTTTTTGAAAGGTACAATACTATTTAGACTAAAAATGCTACAATACTAAAAAAAGTTTCCTTTTAATAAGGAAATATATGGGAGGTATGCTGTGGATTTGCTGGAGTATTATCAAAATCAACACCATTTTTTTAATGAAAACTATGTTGTGAGAAAGACCCAAATACCCCAAACTGGTGATGTCAACCTTTATGGCGTCAGAGGTGCAGGCAAGAGTGCCATGGTTCTGGACTTTTTACATGATAAAGAGGTGGAGACCACACTCTATATAGATTTGGATGATCCTAACCTCATTTTTTACACCCTTGAACCACTTACCCTGCAGCAGCACATAAACAAATTCAATATCACTCTGCTTGTGCTTGACCATTACTGCGAAGGTTACCTACCTTCATTCCCTGATGTGGAGAGACTCATCATTGTTTCACGTACCAAGATAGCCAACATCTCTTGTACGCCTATAGAGCTGTTCACTTTAGACTATGAAGAGTTCCTTGCTTTTGAAAGTTCTATCTCTGCAACCAATGCCTTCAATCACTTCTTAAGAAAAGGCACACTCCCTTCCATGGCAAAACTCTACAAGTCAAACCCTACTGACATGAAAACCTTTATGCAGATCCATTTTGACTTGAATGAACAAAAACTGCTTCTTATCCTGGCACAGCATCACACGAAACATCTTACAACCCATCAAATCTATACCTTTGCCAAAGAGAAGTTCAAAATATCAAAAGACTGGCTCTACAAAACCATTAAAATGTTTAATGAAGAGAAGCTCATATTCTTTATAGACGACCGGTACCAAAAAAGCGGAAAGAAGATGCTTCTTTTTGACTTTGCCTTTGCCAAATACCTCACCACAGGACAACCGTTCATTGTACAGTTTGACACAATGGTTGCACTTGCTCTTTTGAAGCACTATATCTCATTTGAAACACTGGGTATACACGGCTACATCACGAACGATAATGAACTTATCATTCCTGCCCCCTTTGAGAGTGAAGAGAGTCTATGGGTAAAGTCACAAAATAAATTTTCGCTGTTTAAGAAGTATGGTGTAAGAAAAGTCACCATAGTCACCGTAACAAACGCATATGAATATGATATAGAAAAACTGCATTTTGAAGCATTACCGTTTTATGAGTGGAGCATTTTGCATGATGAAGAGTAAACTATAAGCAATCTTTAGATAAAATTCTCCTGCCTCTTTTCAGACCTGTGCAACGGTTCTGAGAGACAACGGGTCAGGATGGGAACATAGCAGCCCACCTTTCTTTACTGTGTGCCGCAGGGATCTGGGGAGGGGTATTAATACCATAAGAGTATTTTTCGAGCAAAGCCCGAAAAACAAACTTCAGCAGTTGGCTCACGTGACTAGTCACGTTTTAAAATTGCATACTAAGAAATTATCTTCATATAATTAATCAAACTACTTTCGTTGCAAGGCAACAGCTTTAGTGAGATGAATTGAAAGATTAGCTTTGCTGATTTTTAAGAAGACATTGATCAAATAATGATAGAGAGGTGGCCGAGTGGTCGAAGGCGCACGACTGGAACTCGTGTATGGGGCAACTCATCGAGGGTTCGAATCCCTTCCTCTCTGCCAGTATAACCCTCAAACAACAATATACTCGTAATCATAAAAAATCTTAAATCAATAAAATACTACATTGCTACTTATATCTATCTGACAATGTTTCTTTGGTTATTTTCATGGTTGAGCCTTTTACTGTAAAATATAAAATAGTTTACAGTAACTAGCAAAGATTTTGTTGGCAATATATGCATAGTGTATTTTATGATACAATTAACAAGTTGAGAGAAAATTTCTTTTAACCACAAAATAAAAATAGGAGAAATACTATGAATCGCTTACCAGACTCCGAATTGGTCCTAGTGCCAGGCGGAACGTTGATTACAGATACTCCAGAGGAAGGTCGCGCCTTAGCAATGCTAATGGTTCGTCACACTATTCACAACATTCAGCCAGATCTTGATGTTCTCAAAGAAGGCCGTAAAATATATTCTATGAATCCAGATAGCCTTACTGCCGCAAGTCAGGTTGTCGCCATTGAATTCCAAACGATAGCTGCGGCAAACAATTACTGGCGGAAAAGCTAAATTTTTTCGGGTGAACTCCCGAAAAGTTACCTTTTACTTCCCATATATTCTGCATTATTTCATCCCTTTAAAGTAATTTAACTCTTTTTTAAATATAATATCTCATGATTATAATCAAAGGAATAGGAATGCAAAAATTAGGATTATCGCTAACACTCACTGCACTGCTGCTATCAGGATGTGGAGAAAGCATAGGAGAAATAAGCAACAAAGATAAAGTCATCGTGCTTAAAGAGATAAGTCGCGCAGGATGCCTGCTTTTAGAAAATGCAGGAGATAAACAACTACAAGAGTATACGCAAGACTATAATATAGCCAATATAAGTTATACCACTAAAGACAATACTGTAAATTGTGCTACCTTTGGGAAAACCCCCGGTGAGCTATACGGATATAACTATATAGAGACTGAGTGTCTTGAAATACCTTTTGAACAAATCGACGAAACATTCCCTAATCAGCATTTATCACGCTATCAAGATCAAGATAAAGCATGTGTTGTCGCATTCAATGTAGGGGCACAGAGGTGATATTGATGGTGAACTACTTGCAAAACTTTTTCGTATCACTTTGGCGCCTCTGCTACACCACCTAAACGAATATGTTGCTGTCCCTCATTAAAAGGTACTAGCCACACCTCACCTATATCTATATCTCTTTTTTCAACGATCGCGTCAAATGCGGCTACTATAGTTTTCTTTTGAAGTTTTATTGTCATAGAGTTCACTTCACTATTTTTAGCGGGAGAGATAGAGAGGTTTACAGTTTAATTCGTATCCAATGTTTGTTTTTTTAGAAAAATTTACTTGAATTTATAATAAAGATTATTAGTAAAAATAATGATTATTTATATTATTTTATTATTGATTTGTGCTATAATCATCATGCGTGAAAAAAAATACATGGAGGTACAATCGTGAAAAATACATTTATTAAAATGTTGATGGCTTTGGTTTTGACAGTATCCTTTACTGCTTATGGAAAAAGTGTTAGTGATACTCATGTGGAGAATACTACAATTACAAAAAGCTACCTTGAGTTTAACAATGCTATGCAGAAATTATAGGCCGACCACATGCAATGGACTTTTGCTACAGTTGATGCCTTCTTTAACAATCCTGAAGGATTGCAGACTCAACTTGATAGATTATTCAAAAATCAGGAAGATATTGGAGCAGCTATCGTCTCTTTCTATGGACAAGCCGCAGGGGATCAACTTACCGACTTACTCAAAGGTCACATCAATGACGCGGTTCCTGTGCTTGAAGCTGCGAAGAAGAATGATACGGCAGCTTTAGATAAAGCAGTTGCAGATTGGTATGCGAATGCTAAAGAAATTGCAGACTTCCTTTCGACTGCCAACCCTAAAAACTGGGCACAAAGCGTAATGGAGGAAGATATGAAGATGCATATAACACAAACCATAGCATACTCTGTTGACTTGCTCAAAAAGGACTACGTTAAGGCCATAAAGGAGTACGACGAAGCGTTTACTCATATGACGCATTTTAGCACCCTTTTATCTGAAGGTATTGAAAAACAGTTTCCCAAGAAATTTTAAAAAATAATTTAATGGGAATTCCAGTATTGAACTATTATGATAGCACTTATCATTAATAAATTTAATACTGGTTATCGTTACTGTCCGGGTAACATATAAACAATCACTTGAAACTTCCTGAAGTAGCCTAGATAATAATGTTGACGATATTTTCGCAGCTACAAGTGCATATCTGTTTGAAATAAGCAGAACTTCTGGAATAGATTTCATGCTTTGACTATGTGTTTATTTCTCTTTTTTAAGTCTTTAGTAGTTGCTATCTTCTAATAATATTTTTGCATGCTCTACGGCTGTTGGGAAAAGTTTAAACACATTTTTTTCGCCTATGAGGTCGATTGTGCCATTAATTTTTAAATCATGAAACACAGTGTTATTTGTTCCTGTCATCATGACTATGACACCTGCTTTCCCTAATGCCTTGATCGTTTCATTCAAATTGTGTACTGCGGTTGAGTCTATAAACGGGACATGCCTCATTCTTATAATGAGTATTTTATTCTCACAACCAATACTATTTATAGTTTCAGCATACTGTTTTGCTGATGCAAAAAAGAGCGGTCCGCCTATTTCATACACTGCGATCCCTTTAGGTAAATATGAATAGTTACTGATAGTATCAGACTCATCGTCTATTAAAATATCATTTGTATTGATATCGGCCATCCTCTTCATGAAAAGTAAAGAGGATAAAACAATTCCAACTTGTATAGCGACTGTTAAATCTACTAAAACCGTGAGGGAAAATGTGCTAAGCAAAACGATTGAGTCAAAGGGAGAGCCTTTTAGAATCGATATGAATGAACGCCACTCACTCATATTGTATGCGACAACAAGCAATATGCCTGCAAGAACTGACATAGGAATGAGTTTCGCATAATCCATAAAAAACATCATAATTAAAAATAAAACTACTGCGTGAGTTATGCCGGCAATGGGGGTTCGTCCCCCATTTTTTACATTTGTTGCGGTTCTGGCGATTGCCCCAGTTGCTGGAATGCCTCCAAAGAATGGTGTTACGATATTTGCAACTCCCTGGGCAATCAACTCTGTATTTGAACGATGTCGCCCCCCTATCATACCATCTGCAACTACGGCTGAGAGAAGTGACTCTATACTTCCTAGTAGTGCAATAATGAGAGCGGGAACAAGATACTGTGAGAGATTGGAAATGTCTAGCGACGGTATGGAAAATACAATCTCATTTGAGATATTCCCAAAAAAAGTTTCAATTGTAGTGACAGGCAAATCAAATATCTGTACAAACAGAGTTACAAAAATAATTGCAATAAACGAACCGGGTATTTTTGTTGTTACATGTTTAAAACAGACTCCAATTAAAATAGTGACAATGGTTACACCTAATGCATATGGATTTATATCCGTTAAATGGTAAAAATAGAGTTGCCATTTTGCTAAAAATTCTGAAGGAAGTTTGTCTATATCAAATCCAAAAGCGTCTTTAATTTGAGTTGATATAATCACCAATGCAATCCCGCTTGTGAATCCAACAATTAAAGGATGAGGAAAGTATTTTAACAATGCACCTAATTTTAGAAGTCCAAAAACAATTAATATAATTCCTGCCATGATAGTAGAAATAATGAGCCCATCTATCCCATATTGAGTAACGATTCCAAATACTATTATTATGAATGCACCGGTAGGTCCGCCAATTTGTACTCTACTCCCGCCCAAAACAGAGATTATAAACCCTGCGACTATTGCTGTAATGATACCTTTTTCAGGAGAAACTCCACTAGCAACAGCAAATGCGATAGCGAGCGGAAGAGCTACTATCCCGACAATAAATCCTGCAATAATGTCAGATGTTATCTGCTCTTTTGAGATGCCACTTTTTAGAAGGGTAAAAAGTTTTGGATTAAAAATTTGTGTCATATTTGGCACTCCTTATTATTAAAAGCTAAATATTAAGTAGAAATAAAACGCATATCAAAATGATACTATGTTAAGTCGATGATCAGGGTCTATGATAAACACATTGTTATACTGTTGTACCAATGCGTTAACGGCCCATTAAAAATCTATGGAATTATATCTTATTTGAGCTAGTGTTGCATATTACACTCTTGGAAAATAAGACTTCTTGATCTTATTCCAAATAATTTTATGAATCGCATTCATTTCTCTACCGTTAATTTATGTATTGTCCACTATATCATCTTTCTCATTAGGTCTCTCATGTGCAGTTTTTTTTGATTTGAATAGTTACAGTATAGCGCCTAGGAATTCAATTTCTTAGCGGCATTGTTCCGTATTGCAAATTTCTTCAAAACAAAGCAACTTATAGTATACTAACAGCAATATTTATATGAAGGTTTTTTATGAAAGCGCTATCGTTATTCCTTGTACTCTTCTCTTTATTTTTCTTCGCTGCTTGTAGCGAACCTGTTTTAGGAGGGAAAGTCAAAAAAGAATATTTCACCGGTGGACAACTCCAATCTGAATTTATCATGACTGATGCAACCGGACAAAATGGTCAACTTAAAAAGTATGGTTACGAAGGCCACCTTACCTCGGTTGTCAGCATCAGAAATGGTGTGAAAGACAGTATGGAGATCTGGTATGACACAAAAGGTAGAGTTATTAGAAATATACCTTATGTCAATGGTAAAATTGACGGTACCTTAAAAGAGTTTTATCCCAACGGCGAAGTCTTAGCAACCATTCCCTACCAAAACGGTGTGAAAAATGGTCAAGCATTTTCATACAATAAAGATGGAAGCGTTCATAGAAAAGTGGTATTTGAACATGGAAGAATGATAAACTGATAATGAACCTCTTGCCTCGATATACACATATCGTCAACTCCAAACTGAAACATATCTATCTGAGTTTTGATAACGAGGAAAACCTCGTTATCAAGTCTCCCAAAGTCTCTCAATACGACATCGAACAATTACTGCTTAGAAAATCTGATTGGATCAACAAATCCAGAAAAAGACTCTTACAAAAAAAAGGGAAAGCTCCGAATTTTTCCCAACCGTCAGAACTCTATTATCAAGGCGAACCTTACCCATTGAAACTGATAGAACAGACAAAAAAAAGAACCACACTTGTCTTCAACCAAGAAGTTTTTTTACTTTATTATCATCAGTATGATGAAAAACTTTTTCAAAAACATGTGGACAATTTCTATAAAGAAGAAGCCAAGCAGTTTATCCCTCCTCTTGTAGAGATGTGGTCTGCTAAGATGGCTCTTTCTCCCACCAATATACGTTTTCGTAAAACCAAACGACAATGGGGCAGTTGTTCAGGAAAAGATGTTTTGAGCTTCAATACGATGATGATGAAACTTCCCCAGGATGTGGTACAATATATCATCGTACATGAACTAGCCCACATTACACATAAACATCATCAAAGAAGTTTTTGGAAATTGGTTGAGAAATATATGCCTGGCTATAAACAATACGTAGCACAATTGAAAAACTATACCACATAAGGAGTCAGCTATCGATACTGTTTACCTCTTGCTTTTTATGCTTATTATTCTTATAGGTTCTGTCTTAGCTTACATCTACTATCTCAAAGAGAAAAAAGAGCAGTTTGATGTCATCAAACGAGGGTTTTGTCCCCGGTGCCACCGAAAATCCATAGAACTCACAGACCAAAGATCTAGCGGTTGCTCCGGTCCCAAGATACTCTCTTTTGAATGTCTCGAATGTGGTTATACCAATAGCTTCTCTGTGCAGAATGACGGCAGTTGTGGCATCTAGTTGACAGGATCTTTATATCATGATATAACCTTCTTAAAAAGGTAATATCATGAACTTTTCTTCAAGTACACTCAACTTTTCTATACTCCCTTATCAGGAAGGATATAACCCCCCAGTCACCAAACCTAACCCAGCATTTTTAACCCAGATCGGTGAAGAGGGCATGCGTGCACTGCTCGATAGATTTTATATGTGTCTTTTCCAAAGTCCCATTAAAGCACTTTTCCCAAAAGAGATAGACATCATGAAAGAGGCAGGACAAACATCTGCAGACTTCTTTATACAAATTTGTGGGGGAACACCCTACTTCAACCAAAACCGTGGTGCCCCGCAAATGGGAAGAAGACATGCCCCCTTTGCCATCACCCCTGATGCAAGACTGCATTGGCTTATCTGTTTTGAAGAAGCACTTCAGCCTATCATAGATGAGAAACAAAGCAGCGAAGAAAATATACAAAGCTTTTGGGATTACATTAATGTCTTTTCTATATGGATGATAAATACCAGAGGATAAAACCTTATCTAGTCAAACCGTTTCACCCGCCTATGACAATAAGGGGTTCCTCCCTTACGGTCATAATAATCCTGGTGAGTCTCTTCTGCTTTATAAAATGGTTTTTTTTCTAACACTTTGGTGGCTATCTTGAAGCCTTTTTTCTCCAGTTGCTCTATGAGATTATTAACGGTTTTACGTTCTTCTTGCGCATTGACAAATATTGCAGAGAGGTATTGACTCCCAATGTCTGGACCCTGTCCATCTGTTTGTGTGGGATCATGTATCTCAAAAAATGTCTTAACCAATGTTTCATAACTGACTATTGAAGGGTCATAAACTACCTCGACCGTCTCCAAATGTCCTGTATTTCTTCGTATAACATCATAGTACCCTGGATTTTTCACATGTCCACCCATAAAACCAGACGTCACTTCTTTTACACCTTCGAGCTTTTCAAGATAATACTCCACACCCCAAAAACACCCACCGGCAAAATATGCACGAGAGAGTGTTGATTTTTTTGCAACTTCCTTCTTGTCAAAATGAAGAGAGATGGAATTGACACAATGGCGTACATTTTTAGCTGTCAACCCTTCCCCCTTAAATAGATGCCCCAAATGTGCACCACAGTTAGCACAGAGTATCTCTGTACGTCTTCCATCCGCATCTATTTGACGTTTGATAGCCCCAGAAATAGCATCATCAAAGCTTGGCCATCCGCAACGACTGTAAAACTTGTCATCAGATTTGTAAAGAGGTGCATCACACACTTTACAAGTATAAACGCCCTTATCTTTGGTATTCACATACTTGCCCGAAAATGCTCTTTCTGTTCCTTTGTCAACGATGACATGCTTTTCAAGAGGTGTCAGATCTTTCAATTTTGTTGTCCATGGTTTTACTTCAGCAGCGAAACCAAATGTGACAAAAAGCAAAGATAAAAAGATTATAATTGATTTCATGGTTTTACCTTACTGTTTTTGGAAACTATACTTCAATAGTGTGCAGTATGAATGTACTAATCTCTCATAATGGCGTACTTACCTGAACCCAACAACATCACAGCCAAAGCACTTAACAGATAAAACATCGGTACTTCCACGCCCCATCCTCCATGCGCTCCCAGAGTCACTAAACCTTTAAGATTTGTAAGATAGATCGCTGCAACCATATTGACAGCCACGACCGCTGCCCAAATCCGGCTCTTCCATCCCAGGAGTAAAAAGAGAGGTGCAAGTATCTCTCCTACATACACGCCATAAGCAAAAATTTCAGGTAACCCCTGCCCTGCAACCAACCCTTTAATAAACCCAACTCCATGTAACGCCTTATCAATACCATGAAAAAGCATCATACCGCCAAGCATAATCCGTAAAGTGAGTTTTCCTATATTTTCTGTCATATCTAACCTTTTTTTTTAAAATCATACCATATTACATGCACTACTGCTAGTCTTCAGTAAGTATAAGTCAAGATTTAGTGCATAATAAGGAAGGAATGATGAATTTGTTTTTTGGTTGTGCCAACTACTTTTCTGCCTGTTTTCTATCATATTATGTGTTTAAAGTAAAGTTGACAAGTCATTTATTCAATTGTTTTTTAGAGGGATTTTGTTTCTGTCACTTAGAGTAGAACAACATTTTATGTATTTAGTTGGTACAGTTTTTGTTAACCATACACCATTTGCAGATAAATAAAATTCATATCCGTCTTTATACATTTGCATGGTATCTATTTTAAGAATGATAGGTTCGCCATGTCTTGAACCCACTTTTGTAGCAGTTTCTATATCATTAGAAAGATGGACATATTGTCTACGCATAGACTTTATGCCTTCTCGCATTATAGCGTCAACATGTTTTGATGCAGTCCCATGATATAAAATATCAAGTGGAAGCATAGGTTTTAAATTTAAGTCTATATTGATTGAATGCCCTTGATTAGCTCTAATTTTGTTATTTTGTATCATAAATCTTTGCTTATCGTTCTCCTGTACTATTTTAAAAATTAACTCTTCTGTGAGCTCAAACTCTTTAGTTTTTACTATAAGTTCATCTATATTTGCCCAACCATTTTCATCTAAAACTAAACCTATAATATCAGGCTTGTGTCGCAAAATATAGCTTAGGTATTTTGAGATATCTTTCATTGGTATTGCTTCTCCCATTTTGTTCTTTTTACTATAGCACTTACCGTAGACTGTGCCAATTCCAATACTCTTGCAATCATATGCTGGGAATAGCCTTCTTTATAGGCATGTAGTATTTTACTATTTGGAGTTTTTGCTATGCTTGAAGCTTCTTTAAACTCTTGCAGTTATGTAGTATCTACAGATGATGTTAATCTCTTCATGCCTATGTTCGCCTAACTTTTTACTCTCATTAATGGCTTGAATTGGCGATTGAGGTGAAATTGCATTAGTAATTAGAATTGACGATATATGTGGGGTAAAGCAAAAATATATAAACTCTCTTAAAGTTCGTTGCATTGGTACTTAGATTGGATTGTTTGAAAATAATGGCCGGGAGAGGGGGATTTGTCAAAATATAGCTGCTCAAATTTTTTCACAACTATTCATACTTTGTCACACTCGTTCAAATAACACTTTTCTCGGAGAAACTATACAATAGCCATAAGATCATATTTATTCAGCATTATTCTTATTTTGTCTTATTTTTTCTTCAAGTGTTGGAAAAATGTTGGAAAAGTGCTACCTTCTATTTGTCAGATTTTGTCACAGTCTGTCACACTTATTCACCTAATAAAATATATATATTTTTAGAAGAGGTTTTACTTTAATATAGCCATATATCAGAATAAAGGATAACATATGAGTAAACCTAATACAAGAATCAAAACTAAATATTCTGGGGTATTTTACCGAGAATCGGTCACTAACAACAAGCCTGATAAAACATATTATATTGTTTATCGTGATCAGGGAAAAGTAAAAGAACTTAAGGTTGGAAAGTTCAGTGAAGGTATGCGTGTTGAACATGCAAATAACCTACGAATATCAGTTATTAATAGTATACGCTTAGGTACTGATGCACCAGATTTGTTGCTAAACTCACAGAAAAAAACCATTATTTTTGATGAAGTAGCGATGCAGTACTTTCAAACCAAAGAGCTTCACAATAAAACAAATGATCAATCCAAAAGTAAATACAAGAGTCAACTAAAGCCGTATATAGGGCATAAAGACTTAAACTCTATCACTAAAAATGATGTATTGCATATTCAAAGAGATATGGCAAAGGAAAAGGCACCAAAAACTGTCAATCAATATATTCAATTCATACGTACTATTTTTTATTATGCAATTGAAGAAGAACTATATATTGGCAAAAACCCGGCAAAAGGAGTTAAAGAACAAAAAGTAGACAATAGACGTGAACGGTTTTTAAATGTTGATGAAGTAAAACTTTTATTAAAAACTGTCCAGCACGATCATCAATTATACCTATTTACACTCCTCTCTCTATCTTCAGGATCACGTTCAGGTGGTATTTTAAGTATTACTAAAAAAGATGTAGAGTTGAGCAACTCTCTTTTAAAAATAAAAGATTCAAAAAATAATTCAACTTATACAGGGTTTTTTAATGGTGAAATACAATCCATTCTCACAAATGAAATAACGCATTTAAATAAGAATGATCCCATCATTACTTTACCCGCACGAACATTACGCCGTAAAATGAAAAAAATTCTTGATAAACTTTTTAATGTTGGTTTAGAAAAAGATGATCGTAAAAACAGAGTTGTTATTCATACCCTTAGACACACCTTTGCTAGTCAGCTTGCGATTAATGGAACTCCTATATTTACAATACAAAAACTTCTCAATCATAAAGATATCAAACAAACTCAACGATATGCGAAACTTGCACCAGACAGTGGAATAGACATGGTTCAATCATTAATGGGGGGATACTTAAACTAAAGTATTCCATCCCTCTTCATCTTCTCCTGGATTGCCATAGTAATATAGCTTGTTACGGTACCTCCATGATAAGCTTTAATCTTATCTTCCCAGTCAATTAAAATCTGAATAGTTTTTACTTTTTTCTTTCGGTCTTTTGGTGTATTGCTCTTCTCCTGAAGATTTGCACTCTCTACTGCCTGGTCTACAAAATCGAGGTTATCCTTTCTTGCCATATCATCTCCTTTACATATGTTTTTGATATTAAAATACTATATCTTTAATATCTTTTGTATCTCTTTACTCAAAGATTTTATCTCTTTGGCTGCCTTGCTGTCCTTGTCATATTCAAGTACACTTTGCCCCCGTCCTGCAGACTTGTCATAGTCAATCCTACTGCGAAGTACTGTATCGAGTAATTCAAAATATTCAGACTTTTCTATGAAGGCTTTCAGCTTATCTAGCTTTGATTTTTGCGGATTGAGGTTATTAAGCAGGACTTTTACTTTGAGATCACCTTCAATCAGTTCACTTAGCTGAGAGAGTATCTGTTCAAAGCTCTTTAGCCCCAAAAGTTCAAAATTCTTATCACTTACCGGTGTGATCACAAGATCAGCAGTAATAATTGCAATCCGGTTCATAGTACTGTCAAATCCTCCAAGATCTACAATTGACAGCTTATCATCACTGTCACTGTTTATATAACGTTTAAGATCCTCAGCATTTTGAAATGTTCTTATTTTGAGAGCTTTGAGCTTGGTTTGATGTTTACGTATTTCATTGGTATATGTAAGTGTTTTCTGAATATCCAGATCCACCAGTTCAACATCATATTTTTTTTGAAGGGCCAGTGCAAGGTTCCATGCAATGGTACTTTTACCAACACCACCTTTTTGATGAGAAATCGCAACAATCATTTAAAACCTTCTCTATAAAAATATTAAAATAATATCTTAGATATATTTATATAATATTAAAAAGATATGTTTTTTGCTTAATTTTGGCGTTCAAATACATAAAAAATTTACGCATTATCAGTATACGATGAAAAATTCCCGGGGATGAATTATAGTTATTTATGCTACCTAATCACAATAATATATTGTAATTAGCTATTTCTGTTTCTCCAAACACTTTTCTATCTGCTCCTTCAGTCGATCAAAGTCAGAACAATCATATTGATATTCTGAGAGCGAACAAGCTTTTCTGTAGTACACCAAAGTAGTAATAATCGGTCTCATTTTTTCCTCTTCTTTCAACAAAAGCAGCATCTTCTCTCTGCATTTCCTCAATTGGTTGCATGATGGTTTTATGGTGAGCATCGCAGTGAGCTACCTTGCATCTAACCGCTGATAACCATCGCACCCTTTTTCTTCCCCAAGTCTGCATGATCGATCATAATATTTTAAAGCACTCTTCTTATCTTCCGGAATCACTATGCCGTATTCGTAATTCATACCTACTATAGCACAACATTTAGCATGTCCATTATCGCACCCCAACAAAGCATATTGCAAAGATTTGAAGTGATCTTGCGGAAGTAAAATTCCATTGAAATAAATCATTGAAAGGTTATTGCAAGCATCCTGACTGCCATCGTGACATGCTTGATCCTGAAGATAAAGACCTTTCTTTGTATCCTCTTTGACATAGACTCCGTAAAAATACATCAAACTCAGATTGTAACACCCCTCTACATAGCCACCCGAGCATGATCTTTCAAATAATGAAAAAGACTTTTCATAATCTACATTAACACCTTGCCCTTTACTGTACTTGATAGCCAAATTGGAGCATGCTTCCAGATTTCCCAAACTGCAAGATTTATCGAAAAACGCTACGGCTTTCTTGAAGTCTTGCTGCAAACCTTCATTTCCCCAATTGTATTGAATCCCTATTTCTAAACATGCAGCAGCATTATCTTTATCGCATTCACGTTGTTGTTGTTCAATTTCAATAGCCAGAGAGAAACTGCATAAGAGCAAAATAAATAATAAAGCTTTTTTCAAATTAACCCCTCCTATTCATATCATCATACACTTTTATATAGCTAATCAACTGCAGTGGATAGGTGCAGCGATTGATCTTCAAGCTACCTCTTAGCAAGCGACGTGGAAAAAATAAGAGGATACGTAGATTCAGCGATAAAATAAACTCTATTTGATACAGTTCCCAGATTTACAGCTAAACCCAATAGGACAATCAGTATTGAATGTACACTGTTTGTTCATATTTGGACCAACATTATTTTGATGTGAATTAAACTGCTGTATGCCGCTTGAGTTCACCGACTTCATACAAGTTCCACTGCTACTGTATTGTGGCTTCACACATCTTTGGCCTAATCCACAATCAAAATCAGAACTGCACCCTGAACTTGATGACATTGAACCGTAGTTTTGATTGCTATTAACCATTCCACCATTCATTTGTTGCAATTGATTACCTAGTTGCCCCATAGCATTGAAAACTTCATTCATCTCAGCTCTTTTTTGTCGCTGATTACGTTGATATACATTAATTTCATGATCTGTTAAATATCTAGTATGAGTAACAGTATTGTTAGTTGTTTGTGTACAAGTAGCACCATATGCTTTGATTTTATTCATTCTTTTGTTGAATTCCGGCTTGGTAATTTTTCCTTTAGCACTTCTTTGAAGTAAATTGATAAATTTTTCTCTCTCTTTCAAGTCACGAAATACAATTATTGCCCCTGAATCATTAAAATTAAAACTAAAAGCCTGCTTACCTTTTGTTGTCTCTATCCACCCAAGACCAGGTTTAAATGCTATTTTACCAACATAGTACCCTTCCGGAGTAACACCATCCACTTTATCATTATACCAAGTAATATTTTTGCCATCTTCACTTACTTTCAAGTCAAAAGTAATCTTTTGTTTGCCTTGGACTTCACAACTATAATTCTGTCCAGCAGTCAAGTTCACTTTTTTCCCTTTATTTTTATTAGGTATTGTAGTTTGTATCGCATATTTGCCATTTACTATTCCTACCCTTGATGTAGGACCAGATGTTGATACACATCCACTCAATAATATAACACTTAAAATTGCACTCGCTAAACTAATTTTCCTAAAAATATATTTCATTTTAATCCCTTTTTTTCTTTGTTTTTGTATTGTTTTGTTCTGACCATAGCCACATCCTCAAGCATAGTAATATACTGTAAACCCAAATCGTATCAAGGACTCTTTGGTAATAACGAGAGAACCTGATCGCGCGTAGTCTGAGACTATACTGACCTCCCTAGGATACTGGTAGGTTGCGTATGCCGCTGCCACATTCATCTTGATCACAGAATTTGTGGAAAAAGAAGAGGCTGACAGTGTCGCAGCGTATAAAACGTGATAGACAAGCAGATAAATTATTCTTTTAAGCATATGTTACTCCTTATGTCATTTCGCCTCCTTATACGTTATCGGGTCTTTTGCGATCCAGCCTCTACCACAGGAAGATCGTGTGATCGTGACACCAGGGTGCTCTTTGGCATAGAGCACAGCATCCGATGCAACGGTGAAGAGGCTTTCATCCGAACTCTCATAGATATAAGCAGGTACTTTTCTGATAAATGAGAAGACAAACCCTTTTTCTTTGTCATTATCAACTTTTGCCGCTCCTCCATTGGTCAATTCCCCAAAGAGTATCTCTTCTGAGAGTTTTTGGGTGATCTGAGTATCTATGATCTTCTCCACCCCTCTTGCACCGAGTCGTTTCTCAAGTGCTTGATGGGAAAGGTATTTTGTCACCCCTTTGGAGAGTTCCAGCTTGATATCTTTTCGTTTGAGTCTTTGTGAGAGTTTCCCTATGAACTTCTCTACGATAGCATCTGCCATCGTCTGATCAAGAGGATTAAAGGAGACCATTGCATCAAGCCTTGCTCTAAATTCAGGAGAGAGGTATTCGTTCACCGCATCCTCTGAAGCTTCGTTTTCTCTTTGACCAAAACCCACTGAGGGTTTGGCGGTCGCACCCAGGTTTGAGGTCATAATGATGATCACGTTATTGAAGTAGGCCTTCTCTCCTTTGGTACTTGTCAGTACACCATAGTCCATGACCTGCAAAAAGGTGTTGAGTATGGAGCGGTCCGCCTTCTCTATCTCATCAAGAAGAAGCAGCGTATGCGGATGCTCTATGATGGTGTTGGTCAGTAGTCCGCCGGTATCATAACCTACCAGTCCTGCCGATCCTCCTATCAGGTTTTTTGCATCGCTGTCAGTACTGTACTCACTCATATCAAAGCGTGCAAAGTGCATACCGAGCCCTTTGGCTATCTCTATCGCCAATTCCGTTTTTCCTACACCTGTAGGTCCGGTAAAGAGAAAAGATCCGACTGGCTTGCCCTCATCAGCGAGTCCCGCTTTGGCAACCTTGATCCTGTTGACCACTGTTTCTATCGCTTGATCTTGCCCATAGATAGAGTTTTTGAGGTTTGACTCAAGGGTGTGGATGGCTTGATGCTGTTTTTTGATGGCTGGTAGGTTTGTGCTCATTGTTTCCCCTTCAAGTGGTCTCTCTTCATCTATATATGGCGCAATATCACTCTCTTGTGTGAGTGCGCTTATCAGCTGTTTTATGTCTCAAATTATACGAGGTTAGATAGACATATCTTGTCTATTTAATGAATGATTTTAAATTTTGACTGAACAGGCTTCATTTTGTAAATCCAAATAAAAACTATTAATTTATGGACAAAATATGTCTAAAACAAAATCTATAATACGAATAACAAAACAATAAGGAATGAAAATGGATATCAAAAAAATCTTGGAAAACCATGGCATCACTTCGGTTTATCATTTCACTGATATTGCTAACTTGGATACCATATATGAGTTTGGCTTGCAGCCCCTAAGAAACATTATCAAAAATCATATTCCTGTCAACTATTTTGGAGCCGAAGAGCTTAGTCATTCTCTCGATCAAAGAAAGGGGTTGGACAGATATGTACATTTAGCATTTATCAAAGACCACCCGATGTATCATATCGCCAAAAGGAGAGGTAATCTGAAAAACCCTGTTTGGATAGAGTTGGATGCTTCTATTCTTTATGAAGAGTCTACACGTTTTTGTGATCAGGTGGCAAATACCACTGGAGCGCACTTGTTTGATATCAATCAGATACTACAATATATTGATTTCGATAAGATGCTAAATGCACGAGATTTTAACATAAGAAAAGAGGCAAGAAAAGCAGAGATCCTAGCTTACAATGCAATACCGACAAACTATATCAAAGGAGTGACTCATGGCAATTAGACCTATCTTTATCTCAACGGGTAACAGTAAAGAGCTTTGCAAGGAAGTGGATATTGACTTCAAGTTTTATAACGGTTTTTCCATCACCCAAAAAGCAAAAAGCATCCAGTCACTGCACGATAGTGCCAAAAAACTAGGATATGACAATATCCTAGAGGTCTCTACCAAAGCAGATAATAAACTTGGGTGGCAACTAAGCGCTTTTAATCTCATGGTAGATTTCAATGGAGATGAAAAGATATCACTTGAGTGTGCTTTTCAAGGGAGCAAAGTATTTGAGGGAAATGTTCAGTATGACGATCTTTATCGTGTGGAGAGCATACAGGCAAAAAAGGATGAGAGGCTTAAGAGCTCTGGAAATATTATCGGATTTGAGTTCGATGGTGTTTTCTGGGAGAATGAACCAAAGACTGCATTTTATGATTTTCTTTACATCAAAACACTCTATGAAAACTATAGAGATATCATCGATGAGCTGATGGAGTACGAGGTGTTTACAGATATAGAGTTCAATCCAAAAAAATCTATTAATTGTCAGGCTAGAACTTGTGCAATATTAGTATCTCTAGTCAAGTTAGACCTAATAGAGGATGCCATCAGCTCAAAAGAGAACTTCATCAAAATGGTCTATAAGAGAGAGGCTATTCAGGGCACGTTTGAATTTTGATATCAACCGTCATCACACACCAAGGAGAGAAAGATGAAACCAAAAAAACCAAAATCAAGGATCGTTTGGGGGTTCAGTCCCGTCACCCGTACCGTGCCCTCTAAGAAAAGGTATAACCGTAAGAAGGCAAAGGTGGCGTGGAGAAAAGTTTGTTATAATTAAAACACTAAAGAGTATTTTCTAAATCAGATAAAAAAGGGGTGCATATGGGTTTTTTAAGTAAATTATTAGGTATAGATGATTCAAGTGGTGTTAAAAAGGTAATTACATCACCCTTTAATCCAAAACTAGAGGTTCAAACAAAGAAAGGCGCACATCGTTACTTTGAAAAAATATCTAAGTTAGCGCATTCTGATTTATGTATTGAACTTGCAAATGTAATGTCAGCAAAACATAATTTAATGTCATCCCCATCACCACTTTCTAAATTTTCTGAAAAGCAAGAGAAGATAGCCGATCTAACAGAAAAAGCAATGCTAATATGTTTCCATAAATTTGGATCAGAGATTGTAGTGAATTATAGTGGCGCAGATTCAACTAAACTCAATGAGTTGGTAAATAAAATTGATGAAGAAATTGCACAAAAAAATTTGAATCCAAATGAGCACGGTGAACAAATGCTATATAGGTTAAGTCAAGAATTAACAAAATAGCACAGAAGATTAATGTGCTACCCCACTGCAAGCATCAGAAAATCTTTCAGCTTATTTGAAATGAATATATTGGTAAATAGACATAATATGTCAATCTGAATGCTTATAATAATTGTATATTTAATTAAGGAATCAAAATGGGATTACTAGACAGTTTATTTCAATCAAAGACAACAAGCTCTGACAATAAAAGATTGGTACATTGTGTTGAAAAAATTGATGACAACGACTATGGTGTTTTTGTAAATATCATGAATGATCTAGGCAGTTATGTCGAGAGAGTTGGATCTAAAGAAGACAAATTAAGACAAATGGCCTATGCTTATGCCCGCAGAATGGCAGCCGCAGGGCTTTGTGCACAAGGAATATGGGGGCAGGAAGAATTCGACTATACATATAACCTTTTTAAAACCTTTCAGCTAAGTACAGGGCAAACTGTAGAATTTCAAGAAAAAGCTTCCGAGCAAGCCATTGAATTGATTGAATCCTATGATTCTCGTTTAACACAAGAGATTCAGGCAGTAATCACATCTATGATAATGCAAGATGCTTCTAGGGCTAAAAATATTGGAAAAATTTTTAGTGTTGATGAGCTTTTAGACATAATTAGAAAATCTCTAAAATGAAAAAAAATCTATCAAAAGAAGATGTTTTCGATACCTTTAAAGTATTGGTTTTTCAACATAATCAACAATCAGATGAAAACCTTGAAGCACTTTTTGAGCTTGCAATGTTGTTTAACGATATGGATACCATCAAAAGACTTGCTGAAGAATATCATTTTATGAATGCCATTAAATATCTGGAAGAAGGTAATGATACAAGTAGACCGGATTTGATAGAACTAATTGAAAAAAATGCAAGTTTTGATATCATTAAGAATGCTATAGAGCAGGGGGCTTACATCAACAAAAAAGACAGTTCTGGTGATACTCCATTAATAATAGCTTCTTTTTTGAATAAGGTGGATATCGTAAAACTTCTCTTAAACCATAATGCAGATGTTCATGTCCGATTAGAAAATGGCACTAGGATTGTAGAAAACATTTTTTCATATGGTCATCAAGAAATACTAGCACTGTTAACTGAATATGGCGCTGATGATATCTTGGATGAATATGCTTCCAATTTCTTTTATGAAATAGATAAACTAATAACTTCAGATTTCGTTGCAAGGCAGTTTGTGTACGAAGAGTTAGATGCGGCTCGTCACGGTAATGATGACGCGAAGAATTTTGTAGCAAAGAGTGGCGTTAAAGAAGAATTCTATTTAGATGCAATGGGGAAATCTATACCTGAAATAGATGGTGCAAGCAGTCCACAACAAATCCTAAATAAGCGTCAGTGGAGCATTATGACTGAAAACAACCGTGATCTTACGGCAAAGGTTCGCAGATTAACAGTACAGAAGATTATGAGCAAATACGGTATTGGAAAATATAAGAATAAAATCCTGAAATTAACACTAGAAAATTCTGCCACTATCCTTATCCAGAACGATTTTGCGATGATAGAAGGTGAAAGGTTTGAGCAAATTACAGAGAGGCGATACTGGAACCAATCACGACAGTTATATCTGGATCTATTGAATAATGCTGCCAAGTTCTCATCCATGGCATATAACGATGATGAGATAAAAGAGGACTATTTTTCAGTTACTCGGAAAGAAGAGATATTGAAGTACGATACGAAACATAATCCGAAAAGACTTGTCGAAATTCTCAATTATTTTACAAAAGACAATCCTATAAAATATACAGCACATAGTTTTGATTGGAACAGATATGGTTCGTACGAAAACTTCATGATTGAAGTCAAAAAAACTTTCGAGACTATAGATGATGACCTAAAGTTCTTATCTCCAAACCTTTATGAAAAAATTTCAAAATTCCTTTTTTCTGATCAATTGAATGAGAACAATACCTGGGGAATGAACCGGATAGGGTTTGGCTGGTCTTCCCCAGAATTAGAGCAATGGGCTTACAAAGAAGAGTCAAAAGCTGATGGGAAAAAAGCAATTTACTTTCAATTGCCGAATGAGCATGTAAAACAAGTCGATGGCAAAACAATCAGCAATTTCGATGACGTCTGCAATGTGTTTAAAAATGAAATTGAGATCCGGGACAATGGCAAATTGAGTATGCTCCTAGAAGATCTTGAAGAAGAAGTTCTTGGATTTGATTTTGAAGTAGAGTACAAGAACCTCTCCAATATATCTTTCTATACCGATGTAGAATATTTGAGAAACGGCCTGATAAAGATTTTTGAACAATTTAAAGTTGATTCCAGAAAGGAATACAACTCCATTATAATCGAAGCAATCCCCGGTGAAAATGGAAAATACATCGATTTGTTTATTACACAGGTCGGATCCAACGCCACAAAAAGTCCTGATGCATTAGTGAATGAAATTGAAAATGGTGACTTTCAAGATATAAGGGCATCGTTCCTATCTCTTTGTGACTGGTCGATTCTTGGCGAATATCAAAATGATTTTTTCAAAATTGATTACCTGTCTGCAGATACCGAAAAAATAAATGTCACACGTCCGATAGCTGTGCCAGATGGCTTTACGAATCAACTAAGGTTTTATCATGCATAAGATATTGCTCATAGAAGACAGAGTTGAACGACAAGAACTTTTTTCAAAAGAGACAGGATTCAATTTTGATCAATATGCAGAAGTTCTTGACAACAGAGTCTCACTGGATGGAGTTAAATTAGAGCATTACTCTACAATCATCTGTCACAGATCAGCATTTGGTGATTCCAACGGTAATGTATTGGATAATCTCAAAGATCATTGCAAGAAGACACAAACACAATTGGTCTTTTTTTCTGGAGGGATATCCTCTACATTTTATTCACACAACGATTATGAATTTTTGCTTTTGAATTCCAAAGCTTTCTATGGGGCTAATTTAAAACCCTATCTTGATGATGTGAAGGTCAATCACAGTTCGAATTTACGATTGTTGGCGTACGGAACGCATTGGAAAATAAACATCATGCTTGACACACTCTCAAAGGTCAATATGTTCATCTCTCAAAACACAAGCAAAGAGAGGATCAAAGCACAGCGGTTGAAAACATTTTCACAGCTTGATAATTTACATGATATCGTTCAGATTGAGTATCCGCCATCTGAATCCGGCGGGGCTATGTTTCTGGAAGATGTCCAAAAATTTGCTAACAGGTTGACGGATACAATAAACCAAGAGATTTTATTGAATGTATGAACTACTACTAATCCACTATGACAATACACCATTACTTGAAAAGTTCCCCAACAGTATCAAGTTCAATCCATCAACTGAAGACTTAAACAACAGCGATATAGACACTTTTATCTCGAAGCAGATTATTCCTCAACTGCAAGACAGACAATTCGATATCTTGTGTATCAAAGATACTCTCTCTGAAAACTACATTGATTTTTACGGTCTTATCCTCGCTCATCATGTTCGACTAAGTAGAGATTTACTCAAAGACAAAAGTCTTGTGCCAATTATCATACTCAGTGACATCAATGAACTGATGATCAATAAGCTGTCTTCTTTTGGCAGATTGTTTTTCACTAAAAATACTTTTTTGTGCAAAAACAATGTCAAGTCGGTTGAAGATCTTCTGTCTTTTGATCTAAAGCCATTAACTGAAGAAGAGTATGAGAACTCTTTCATAAGGTCAATACGCATTAATCCGCCGCAAGATTATCTCAGTCATCACAGCATTGCAAATGAGTGGGCAATTGATCAATGGGCAACTGCATTGGGCGTTGAGACCGACACAATAAAAAACAATAGAGCTAAAATAGAGACTATGCTGTATTTCAAATATCTCAAAGCCCGCTACAGTAATCGTTTAAATAGTGAGAAAACACTCCGAGAACTAATATACAAAGGCAAAGTGCTACTTATTGATGATGAATGGAATAGAGGATGGAGAGATATTTTAGAAAAAGCTCTTAGTCGTGTAGAGCTTTATAACTTTGAAGAAAATTTCAAAGACAAAAACAATATTGATTCACTTGACTATACAAAACTGACTTTCTTTCCAGATGTGGTGATACTAGATCTACGTCTCTTTGTAAATGATCATAAAAAGCAAGATATGGAAGGATACGGTGGTGTTATGATGCTTGAAAAACTACATCAAATAAATCCCGGTATTCAGATTATTATGTTCACGGCCACAAGCAAAAGCACTATATTGGATAGACTCCATGAGAAGCAGATATTGGGCTATATCAAAAAAGAACACCCTGATGATATTACTATAGATACCATGGAGAATATTAATAAGCTAGTGGGACTTGTGGATAGAGGACTGGAGCGAAGTTATTTAATAAAGGTGTGGAATATACAGCAGAAGATATTAGAATTACAAATATTCAAACTATCTGATACGCAAAATGAGTTTGAAGAGATAAAGGCTATTATTTTCACCATCTTTCATATTCTAAATAGCACTATCCAAAATCCATTTCACTTTGCACTGCTACAGATTCACCAATGCTTTGAGGGTATTGCCGAGCACTTTATCTATGAAAAATATAATAAAGATGGAGAAAAAAAGAATAAAGCTTACTGGCGGGATACAGATGAAATAATTGGCAATATTGGAAATACTTCAGTTAGTAATAAGATAAATAGTCTTTTTATCAAGCTTGGTATGGATGACACCATGCTATCTGACGTGATAGAAGAGCTTGCATGTAGCAGAAATAAGCTTATTCACCCCGGAAATACCAACCGACATTGTGAAGGAAAGGTGATTGAGTATCCCGATCAAGACCATATTATCGAATGGTTTAAGATGCTTCAAAAAATATTGGAGAAAATTGATCAAACATATGTAAAATCTATATAATAGACAATTTTTTATCGAAAAATTTATTATTATAATTATATCAAGTATTTTCATATTTTAAGACACAATATGTCCATCCATTACGTTATACTACTCACTATCAAACCACAATAGAGGTACACCATGACCAATCAAACTGCCCGTGTTTTAGAACTTCTGAAACGATTTAACGATGGAAAGAAAGTTTGCATCGAACATCTTCAAAACGAAATGTTATGGGAAGGAAAAAGTGAAAAGACGATACGACGTGACCTTGATGTAATCAAGCTTGTTTTCCCTGAATCTTTCGAGCTTATCCGTGGTGAGAAAGGCTGCTACAAGGCCATCACCCATCAAGCCTTCAAAAACTTCATGAACGAACGAAACATCTCTCTCTTCGTGCAGACCTTCAACATCGCACAACGAAGCAACCTCTTTGATAGTCTCGACATCGACGCTTCAGACAAAGCGATACTCGAAGCAAAATCCAAAGAATACAAAAACCTCTGAAGCTTCATTTTCTCTTTGACCAAAACCTACTGAGGGTTTGGCGGTCGCACCCAGGTTTGAGGTCATGATGATGATCACGTTATTGAAGTAGGCCTTTTCACCTTTGGTGCTTGTCAGGACACCATAGTCCATGACCTGCAAAAAGGTGTTGAGTATGGAGCGATCTGCCTTCTCTATCTCATCGAGAAGAAGCAGCGTATGGGGATGCTCTATGATGGTGTTGGTCAGGAGTCCGCCGGTATCATAGCCTACCAGTCCCACCGATCCTCCTATCAGGTTTTTTGCATCGCTGTCAGTACTGTACTCACTCATATCAAAGCGTGCGAAATGCATACCAAGCCCTTTTGCCACCTCTATCGCCAACTCCGTTTTCCCAACGCCTGTAGGTCCGGTAAAGAGAAAAGATCCGACTGGCTTTCCCTCATCAGCGAGTCCTGCCTTGGCAACCTTGATCCTGTTGACCACTGTCTCTATCGCTTGATCTTGCCCATAGATAGACTTTTTGAGGTTTGACTCAAGGGTGTGGATGGTTTGATGCTGTTTTTTTATGGCTGGTAGGTTTGTGCTCACTGTTTCCCCTTCAAGTGGTATCTCTTCATCTTTATCTAGCGCTATATCAATCTCTGATGTGAGTGCGCATATCAGCTGTTTTATGACTCAAATTATAGGGGGACAGATAGTCACATTTTGTCTATCTGATAAATGATTTTAAATTTTTTCTGAATAGGATTCATCGTGTACATCCAAATAAAAACTATGTACTTATAGACAAAATATGTCTAAAACAAAATCTATAATACAAACATCAAAACAAAAAATGAGGAGTCAAGGATGCCTACAGCATATATCACAAAAAGTAATTTCAACAAAATTAGCAAAAGACTGGTCAATGTCATCAAAGAAGATAGAGCTGCCATGCTTGACAAACTCGTGAGGGACTTTCCTATAGATGGTCTCATCGATAGTCCAAAGCTAAACGAACTGCTCAACAACGATGAGATCGCTCAGATGTACGCTGCCAAAAAGCTCTTTGAAGACTTCTCGGGTGTGATCACAGAGATCCAAAATAACCAAAGAAGCATCAAGGATATCATCCAAAGACAAAATCGTCACTTTATGCAAGATGTAAGGATGCCGGCATACCATATAGATGAGAACTGTGAAGCGATGCATAGTGGGTTTTTCAACATTACTTTTCCTGACACGCTTAGCGATGCACAGTCCAAGCAAGCCAAAGAGTGGGCAAAATCTCAGTTTGATTATCTGGAGATCACTATGCACAAAAACAATCCTGAAATACTCAAGAGCTCATTTACACGGCTCAACCAGAACTTCAAACATACCTTTGGCTGCCAAGAAGACCTTAAGATAATCGATTTGGCGAACTCAGGCTCGATCTCCTTTGAGAACAGCAAGGTAGAGGATATCGTCACCAATCCCTATGAAGCTCTAAAAGAGATGTACGAGAAGAAGTACACTCAGCTTCGTTTCTATTTTGATGGGGAGTTTGCCAAAAAGCTGAAAGAGCTAACCTATATGCCTCACTACAAACTAGAGGGGCATCTCAAAACCGTACGTGACCCAAAAGAGAGCAATGTCATCCATGAGTTTCATGAGGTCAAGCAGCAGCTCATCAGTGTGATGACCGAAGCGTATCAGCAGAAGTACAGTTTTGACTTCTCTGTGGAGAGTGAAATACTGGAGTCTTTGGGGTTTAGGCAGTGCCAATGTTGTAGCGATATCAGAGATAGTTTCGCCGCAGCCTAATATAGAGAATCACACACCAAGGAGAGAAAAATGAAACAGAAAAAACCAAAATCAAGGATCGTTTGGGGCTTCAGTCCCGTCACCCGTACCGTGCCCTCTAAGAAAAGGTATGATCGAAAGAAGGCAATGGCGGCGTGGAGAAAAGAGCTGTAGGCTATGCACCTAGAGAATTCATCTTTTCTAAAATAGTTTTCAGCATATAAAACCAATCTACGATATGAGTATCACTTATAATTTTGACTACTTTGTTTTTGCATTCCGGCTTGACTTCGCCAGGGTGAATTTCGTAATTTCTAGTACACGATATTTGATCAATCAAGTCATCTAAGTCTGGATCTTGCATATTGAGTAGTTTTAAAATAGATTTTATCTTATTATTTACAGATGCATTTCCGTAATTATCAATTTCTCTGTTGGTTTCTATCCAATATGCTTTATATTTCTTTTTTTGTTTGTCATGGTTTTCATATATATAATAATCACAAATTATTTCAATACACTTGTAAAGTGTAAGCATTCCATAAATAAAAGGTTTCGGTATATTGCTATCTAGTGTTTCAAAGGTTCTTGAGAGTGTATATTTTAATTCTAGTAGTTTCTTTTCTTTATCCGTCATAGTAAAAGATAATACAACTTGCAGTATATTCAATTGTAAAATTTCCTTTTGAATATCCCAAATTTCTTTCAGATACTTTCTTCCTAGCCCTTTATCTATCAAACTTATAAATTTATTGATATTCTCAACTGTATCGATGCTCTTGTCATTTGGATGTTCTTTTTTAATATAGCCTAAAATTTTCTTTTCATAGAGTTTTTCAAGGATTGTACTTTTGCTAGTGGCAGTAAGCATGACTACTTGAATACCTGCATTTATTTTATGAATTTCTTCAAGTATTTTTATGCCTGTATAACTGTCAATATCATCATTATCATTATGATCATTTTGGAGTAGTCGTAAATCCAATATAACTACATCTGGATTTTCATTTTCGATTCTTTTATACGTGTATGCACCTAAATGTTCTATATTTTTATAGTTTGCTTTAAGTGGTGTAAATACTAAACCATCTTTAGTAAGTGCTTTTTGTAAAATATCGCTCCACCCCTTATCCCACTCATCATCGATAAGTAAGACATTACCCTGTTTTGTTGGTTTTATTGGTTTTATTGGTTTCTTCTTTGTATTGCGTTCTTCATATTGAGCTTTGAGATACTTAAAATATATTTTATTTTCTATATCTTCTTGATTTTTCTTTAACGCTTCACTCTTAACATCAAGAGCATCTGCCCATTTGTAGATACTCCATTTATTTGCTATACCATGGCTTCCTGAAGTGTCTTTGGGTTGTTCTACTTTTATCAAGTTGAGAAACTGCGTTGTATATTCTGCTGAAGATAGGTTCGGTAACTGTAATGATCTATAAGAGTCTACGGCTTCTTTATAGTTTTGTGAAATAAATATATTTTTGGTAAATAAAATTTGGGCTATTGGATCAAGACGCAACAATGTTTGAGCGTCAAAATCACTCAAGATGACTATTGGTACGAGCCTTTTGTCACCTAGTTGTTGACTCAGGCGTATGTGATAAGCCAAATGTATTCCTGTGAGCTCCAAATAATGAGTAGTCAGTTTATCTTTAATAAATATCTTGTCAAAATCTTTTTCCAGTAGCTCGGGGATGATCGATTCGGTAATGTATCTTTCGATATCGTCATGTGGAGGTTTAAACTTAACTCTTAAATCGAAATCAGCCAGTGAATACACATTATTGTTATGGATCAAAAGATTTTTGCTTTGAGTTTCTATTTTCTCAATATCAAGCAATGTGTAATTGCTAAAATAGTTTTGAATACTGGTTTGCAGCTCGATTACATCGGCTACAGAGATGTAGCCATTCTCGATATTCATATGATGAAATCGATAATGTACCTGATCCAGTAGTTTGAGGTCAGTTGCATTGACCAGTTCGCTGTATTCAATAAACTCATCCTCGTTCTCATACAAAAATAGATTTAACTTTTCCAGTATGTTGCAGCATACATTGGCTTCCCATCTTTGCCCGTAACAAAGCATCAGGATATTATGTTCTTGTCGTCTGTATGATTCGAGAAAGAGTTTTAGATTTTTACTGTAAAAAGTCTTTGAGTTCAATTCCAATAGTTCTACGGATGAACTGTCATAGTAGTTATTGGATATGCCACCAGAAAAAAGAATCAAAGGAATATTGTGGTTATGGCAATGATGTTTCAGTAAGTTGATAACCTCGTTTTTGTTCTTCTCAAATGCAGATTTATGGGAGATAACGATACAATATTTTTCAAAACTGAAGCTGTCCGCCAAAAGCTGCAGAACCAATTCATCGTATGTAGGGCCAATAAAGTTATCTAGGATATCTTCATATTCGGTTAGGTCGATCTTCGCTTCATTGATAAATAACTTTTGCCTCTTAAGCTTATCTTCGATTAAAAGTATTTTTTTCATCTTTTGTAAAATCTCATAATATGCGTAAATCCTTCGGGGGTATTCTCTAGTGGTTCAATATCTTTGACATTGTTGCTATGCAAATAGTTCACTCGGTAACCCTGTCCTTCAAAACTATTTTCGCAACTCCAATCACAAAGATTTTGCAAATTCTCTTTGATGCTTGCAAAGTCTCCATCTTTAGCTTCATCCAATAAGTGACTTGCATTTAATGGTGCAAAAGAGCCTACATGAACTATTCTGATTTCTATGGAATTGTCAGAAGGTTCACTGGAGATAACTCTAATAGTATCAAGTTCCTGTTGCTTATTGCTCTTTATTTGTTTAAATATACTATCCAAAACTATATCAAGCTTTTCTGTATCGGTGTAAAACTGTTTCCCAAGTTTTGAAGCTGAGAGATCCATATTGAATAGACCACGCATTTTCTTTCGCTGTTTGACAAAAAGCTCTTCTAGGCTTTTATCAAGGTACTTTATGCTTTTGTTATCATTTCGAACTTCAATCTCTTGCTTGAAAAAATTGATTACCTCTCCAAAGGTTGTAATCTCCTGATTGCCGATGATAAAAGATTCTTTCAAGCGAAAGGTATCGGGTTTCATATTGTTGTCACAGTGCTCTTTCAGTCCTTCTAGCGATGACCAGCCAATATTGATATCTACCTTTTGACTCCAACTGTAGTTCTCTTCAGGGCTTTCATCCAGTAAAAATGTATAGATTTTTTTATACAGATTAGGTGAGAGCGTTTTCAATTCATCTGCAAAATTTTCAAACTGTTTCTTGACGGCATCCATATAACCTTCAAAATTTTTGTATTCAGATTTTCTGAGGTCACCAAAATCCCAATCATGCGTCGTATATTTGACTGGTTTATCGACCGTAAAGTTAGATAGAATATGAACTAATTTTTGAGGTTCATTGTTTTGAGAACTTTTGATAAGCTCTTTTGAATCATTATCACTTGCAAGGTCAAAAGCAGTCAATTCACTTTTGATATTGATATCGGCACCATGCTCAAGGAGCAACTTGACAAGCTCAGTCTTGCCCTCAAGTGCATACTTCATCAATGCTGTCATGCCTATTTTGTTTCTTGCATTGATATCAGCACCGTTATTTAGCAAGAGCTCTAATATTTGTTCAGATGTACTTTTTTCAAACTTTATTGGCTTCCAGTTGCCCTCATCATCTTCAAGATAGCTATACTTATCAAGTAACTCATCGTTAAGAAGCATGAGTGGAGTATTTTTGTTAAAATCCTTAAAGTTTACGTCTGCACCATTACTAATCAAAATCTTTGCAATCTCATAGCCGTTGGATTTATTTTCACATACCTTTGCAAGAATACTTTTCCCATTACTTTTAAGAGTATAGTTTACATTTGCACCTTTTTTAATTAATAGCTCAACAACCTGAAGATTAATGTCTCCAAAGTTATTGTTTGTTTCAGAATCTATAGACATATCTAAAAAATCTTTAAATATGCACGCAGCCATAAGTGGACTACCAAGGTTAACATCGGCTCCTTTTTCAATCAGGAAATTTATTATTTCAAACATTTCCCGTTTATTGATATCTTGATTGTCTGGAAGATAATTTGAATATGGATTAACATAGCTATTCGCACACAACCTTTGTAGAGCAGTACCTCCAGTCGTCAAACCATAAGAAGTACTTTGTTCATTAACATTCATTCCAAATTCAATAAGTTTTTTTATTATTTTGAAATTGAAATTATCGCAGGCTGTCAGCATATCATCCAGCTTATAATTGTTTGCTCCATGCTCTAAAAGTAATTGAACAACTTCAGTATCGTTATTAATACAGGCTTCTGAAATCGCAGTATGATAAAAACATCGAGATCTGTTATCAGCTACATCATAAGCATTTATCAATGTTCCTGCTTTAGCATATTCAGATTTCATATAAAAGTTATAGCTATTGGGGTTCATGATAAAATCAAACACAAGGTCATTTTTGACTACATATTCATTAACGTCAAATCCTAATCTAATTAGCACTTTCATTATGTTAGGATTATATTTATGGCAAGAGAATGAAAATGCTGATAATTCATGCTCGATCATAACCGTTTCGTAAAAAGTATCCTCTTTTTCCATAGAAATAATTTGTAATTTATTTTTATCAAAAGCAACAGGTTGCATAGAGTCAATTTCAAAAGTAGCCTTAGCATAAACATTAACCCCCTTTTCAATTAGTAAATTGACAATACTTTCATTGCCAAGTGCAACCGCCCACATGAAAGCACTAATCCCCTTTTTATCCACAGTATTGATATCAAGGTTTTCATTTATTAATAATTTTACAAGATCATAATTTTCTAGATGGATTGCCATCATTAGAGGTGTATTACCACTTTGTGTATAGCTATCTAGTTTTACTGCATCATAAGAAATCAAAGCTCCTATAAATTGAACATTAACTTCTTTATGATTTAGATATACTTTTGCCAAGAAGTCAGCCAAATCAATTTTTGCAATTTCAGCCAATTCACCATTCTGAAATAAGTTTGTCAATTTTTTGTTGTCTTGTTTTTGTAGAATATCTTTTAGTATTTGGTTTTTCACGAATTGACCCTTTTAGTAAATTTTCGAAAATTATACTTGCTTAAATAGACATATTTTGTCTATTCTTTATTTTGTGAAAGGTAAGTAATCGCATCAATTGCAAAAAACCTCTTTTATATATTTGCTCGAATACTCTATTTCAGGATATACCTTATCGTGGGTTATTCCCAAAGTAGCCAAAGCTTTTTTGGTACTTTCTACATCACTTTCGAGATAGGGTGTATTACCATTAGTTAATTGCAACGTGGTAATAGAGAAATATCCATCATCTTCACATTCCTCCAAAGAAAACATTTCTTTCTTACCGTTATTGAGTCCAAAGAGAGCAAAAAGTCCCGCTTGATTAATAACTCGTTGGGTGTTGTGTTTCGGTTTTACAAAAACGACACTCTGATGGAAGTGCTCCGGCCAGATCATATCTCTAAAGTAAGGCTTTTCACTTTTGACTTCATGCAATAGATAATGTGTATATTTATTTTCTTTGCATATCATCTTACCTGCGTCGTACTTCAACTCTTCAGGAAGAGTTTTGAAGTCTTCCGCATTATTTAGATATTTATAACCCAATTTTCCTATACGATTGGCAGCTTTTACTATTTCACCATTATCGTCTGCTAAACCACTTGTGTCTACTTCAAAGTCTGAATCTATTTTTGCAAAATTAGCGAAAACAGAGACAGTGTCACTATCATAGTACTTAATTTTATTTTTATTAACAAACACAATTTTTACAGTTGGACTAAAATTCTCAGTGTCAGAATTATCACAAGCCATATATAATGACAAAAGTGGATTGGTCGTAAAATCAAGCAATCGAGTAGGCAATCCGTAATGTTGCATGATTGAAAGCTTATCAATAGTACTTTTTGCATTATCAAAAATAGTGGGATAACGTAGTTCAAGCTCTCTGAAAATTTTATGTTCATTTTCAAGACCGCTTCTGAAAATACTCGGCGTTGTAGTCTTGTGGAACTTATTTTCTCCCCGATAAAAAACTTCATATTGTTCTAAGTCAATTTTACTTGATTCTATCTCTTTTTTAATATTAGATAAATATTGATTTATTATGTCCATTCCCTCAAGATTCATTTTGCGCCCCTTTGTATGTATATCTCGTAATGTTATGATATTCAATGATTATATCTTTTTTAGATTATATGCTTCAATATAACTTGTGAAGCATATAGTCATAAGTGATAGCTCATTAAGCTTATTATAGTCCAAACATTTCTATACTTCAAGACACAATATGTCCATCCATTACGTTATACTACTCAATATAAACCATAATAGAGGTACACCATGACCAAAGAAACTGCCCGTGTTTTAGAGCTATTGAAACGATTTAATGATGGGAAAAAAGTATGCATCGAACAGCTCCGACAAGAGCCCCTTTGGTTTAACGATAGTACGGGAAAGCCGATGTCTGACAAAAGTGTCCGCCGTGACCTAGGTGTGATCAAAGAGTATTTTCCTGATAGTTTTGAGCTCATCCGAGGTGAGAATGGCTGCTACAAAGCAGTGACAAATAATGCTTTTGAAAACTTCATCAACCCAGAAATACTCTCTTTGATGGTGCAGACCTTCAATATCGCAAACCAAAACAACCTCTTTGAAAATTTCGATCTAGACCAAAGCGATAGAAGAATCCTCGAATCCAAGATCAAAGAGACAGACAGCCTCTATATCTTCAAAAGCAAGCCCTTGGAGACCAGCAAGCAGGACACTATCCTTCTTAAGGAGCTTGAACATGCTATTAAGTACAAAAAATATCTCATCATCAATTACAACAACAACGAATTCAAAGTCAAACCCTACAAGATACTCTTTATGCATGAGAACTTTTATCTAGGATGTGAAATTGACCACGAGCTACAGTTTGCAGTCTATAGGGTATCCAAGATAAAAAGTGTCGAAAAAATGTCAAAAACCTTTCATATAAATCCCGAAATCTCACAGTTTATAAAAGATATGCAAACGCCATTTTCCACATATAGACAAAACTATAGAGAGCACCTTATAGAGGTGATACTTGAAGTAAATAAGGAGAAAGCTTACTTTTTCAAAGCAAAAAAGTACCTCAAGTCCCAACAAGAAAAGACACTTGAAAATGGTAACCTGCAACTAACTTATAAAGTCACTCAAGAGCTAGAAATCGAAGAACTCATCAAAAGGTGGCTACCGCACATCAAGGTGATAGAGCCTCAATCGTTGAAAGATAAAATCGCACAAGAGCTAAGAGAGTATCTTGAGTCCTAAAAGTCTCCATATCTTTCAACCTGATATGAATATTTGTAAATAATAGACAAAATATGTCTATCCTATGAGATACCATATAAGCATGAAAAAAACAGAACTATACAATACCCTGACCCCACACCAAAGAGAGATCTTCGATGCCATCACTGCAAAAGTCGAAGAGATCGTCGCCATAGGTATGTTTTGGGATAATATCATTTCACTCAATGGCCCGGCAGGTACAGGAAAGACCTATCTGACAACAGCCATTACCCAATATCTGAATACCAAATATGATATCACCATCACTGCTCCGACACATAAAGCTCTCAGGGTACTTCATAGCAATATGTGGGGTAACGGGATAGATGTGACCCTCAAAACAATCCACTCTTTTTTAAATATCAAACTCTTTACTGACTATGATAACGGTATTCAGAAATTTGTGCCTGACAAGGAGCAGACAGACCTGAGCACCACGGACGTACTTATCGTCGATGAAAGTTCGATGATCAGCGAAGAGCTCTTTGGATATATCCTTCAGGCCATTGAGCAGAACAGGGTCAAAGCAGTACTCTTTGTAGGCGACTACTATCAGTTGCTGCCTATAGACAGCAACAAGAACAGTGTGTTTGATGTAAGACACCAATATAAACTCAAAGAGATCGTCCGTCAGGCAAAAGACAGCTATATCATCAAGGTAGCCACCGCTGCCAGAAATATCATAAAGTCCAAAGAGTATCTAGAGCTAAAAGCGTTTTTTCAGAAAAACAGTGAGCCTGAGATAAGCTTTTTTCACAATCAGCAAGATTTTCTGGATGACTTTTGTCAAGGGGAAAACTGGTCAGAGAAAGAACAGGTCATCGCCAGCTACAAAAACTGTGATGTAGATGGATATAACAGTATCGTAAGAGAGCGCTACTGGAATAAGAAAGGTATCAGCGCCACTCCTGCTCTGTTGGCCGGTGATCAGGTTATATTTCAAAAAGCGTATTCTGTAGGTGGTGTCATAAAATACAGCAACAATGAAGTGATCAAGCTCTCTTATGCCCAAAAAAAATTCTCTGATATTTTGGGTATCGAATACTGGGAGTGCAAGGATGAAAATGGTGGAGAGTATCAGGAGGTATTCAGGGTCGTAGATCCTCAAAGTGTATCACTTTTCAACGATAAGCTAGATCAAATGGCAAATATAGCCAAAAAAGAGCAAAATCGCCAAAAGAGAAAAGAGATGTGGCAAAAGTTCTTTGATCTAAAAGCATTTTTTGCAGATGTCAAATATACTTTCTCCTCGACGATACATAAACTTCAGGGAAGCACCTATGAAACTGTTTATATCGACCTGTTCAGCCTGACCGGCAATATCTATGTGGATAAAAATGATCTCTATAGACTACTCTATGTGGCACTCACAAGAGCCTCAAAGGATATCAAGATTTTGATCCCTCCGTTCGGTCAAGATACTATACAAGATATAGAGCACGGCTTTGAGCAGCTCTTTGCGGATATTTCACACTTAAAGCTGCCCCATGAGTGAAAAAATATCCTGGAGACTCACCGTCAGCATCAACGAGACACCCAATCTCTATCAGGACATGAGACTCCCCTATAGGGTGGATGCCTATATCTGCCGATGCGGTATGACCGAGTTCATCATCAAAGATGAGATACAACAGATCGACTATCAGTGCCCAGAGTGTGAGAACACCCACTTTGAGGATGCAGGCTACTACCTGAAGGATTTTGCCTGGACGCATGAACACAGAGAGTATGAGAAGGCGTGGTATCTTGAAGAGGAGGAGAGTGAGAACTACAATGAAATGACATTGCCGCCTCACTTCCCTGCACGTTACCATACCATTCATGATAAGGATAAGATCGTCAGCACCTTTGGAGTGGAGATACCCAATGCCATTGATCTGGTCAGAGAGTCGGTCAGCTTTACTCTCAAGCCGTTATGGAGCATCGCCCTCCATAGTGATGGCAGGATAGAAGAGAAATTTACCGCTACTATGGGTAAAGAGATCGGTAAGACCATCAAACACAACCTCCTTGATTATATCAAAGCGCATAACTCCTACAAGATCAACATAGCACTTGAGAAGATCACCTCACTGGATAGAGCCTCATTCTTCACCAGATATAAAAATCTACAGGAATTTGAATTCTACTACTGGAACAACACAAAGAGCCTGGATCAGAGCAGACCGCTAAGCATCGAAGAGGCACTGCATCAGGTCCTGGGTGAAAGAAACGAAAGATCGATCAAAAAAGCACTCTTCCAAAACTACCAAAAGCAGATAGGGCAGAAGTGCTTCTATCCCGACTTCATCCAGGCTTTTATCAAGCATATCAGTGATCCAAACATCGTGGTGTCGCTTCTGAGCCTTGAACTACCGCTCTGTGATGAAACCTTTGGGGTAGAAGAGGCAATGGTAGAGTTCCTGCTGGAAACAGGATATAGTCAAAAGCAGATACTGCACCTCTTCAAAGAGTCTTCAGATAAAATGCACCGATATCTCTTTTGTGATCTCCTGCGAGAATTTAGCAATGTATTGATAGACCTGAGCTTTTTCCGCAAGGTTCCCTGCACGCTCTATGCGATACATGATGAACTGCTAGCAGCTTCAAGAAAGATCTATCAGGCATCTATAGCCAACCAGCAGCTTCACTATACCAAGCTGGAGGAGAGACTCTGTATCAAGGTCGATGCATATGAAGCGAGATTGCCCCGAAATGGTCTGGAGCTGGTGGAGTGGTCAGATAGGTTGAGCAACTGCCTCTCAGGCTACTTCAGAAGGATACTCCAAAAAGAGAGTACGGTGTATGGGTTTTTCAAAGAGGGGAAACTACGATTTGCTGCCGAGATACATGAGGGACGTATACTACAGGCAAGCTCCAGATTCAATGCCGCATTGGATAGTGAAGAGTCAGAGATATTGAAAAAGTGGCATAAGGGCTATATGCACTACTATGTGAATCGTGTAGATACAGAAGGTGAAAGTGGAAACAGTGATACATCTAGAGTTTATTGATGCAATTTTATCAAGGAAATGAGTTTGAGAAATATGCTACCATTAAAAACAATTAAATATTTTTATAATATTAAAAAGATATGTTTTTAATATTAATATTCTATTTAACTATACATGATATAATGTTTATAGTTACGAAAATAAGGAATGAAAAAATGGGCTCAAAGAGATCATATGCGGTCTATTTTCTTGTAGCTATAATTATTGTATTGAACTTTGGATTATCCAATAATGTATGGTTTCCTTTGTTGATCGTAAGTATTATATTGACATTGATGTTTCTCATGCATTTACACAAAGAACATGTATGGGTTCAACGATTATTGGATCTTTTTTAAAGGAGAAAAATATGGATATTGAAACTATTCAAAATGTTGTATTGATCGGATTAGGTATAGTGACTTTTCTAATGTATATCACTGCCAAGGCATGGGATGAAATCGCTGATGAGATGGAATCAGAGGAAAAGTCTCGATAAACTGATCAGCCTATTAATATTTCATTTAACCTTATACCCTATCATTTTGTAAGAGTTTGAGTTGCAGGTTACCCCTCTTCCCCTTTTTACCTGCGACTCAAACTCAGATATCTATTATTGCTCAAAGTTGTCCCAATCCAAAACATAGGTAAACATATAAGAAAATTACACATATCAGAAAAATATGAGTAAAAAATCAAAAAAACTACCTTCTTCTGCAGCGTTATTTTGTAAACTCCTTTGTAAATTTTTGTAAAATCACTTGTAAAATGAAAAAAGTTCCAAATATTCATTTTACAGCTGCAGCTCCCATCCTATAGGAATTCTCTAAAATGATATCCACAGATAGAAACGGGGTATTTTTTAAAACGCCTACAAATATTTTTTGAGTCACTCTTCCCTTTACACCCAAAAGTTGTTATGCTGGTACTTTCTAACTTACTCTTTATAGAGTCGATACAGGGCTGGGTATCGTTAAGCTGCAGGCTCAAAGTAACAAAAAGTTCTCACACTTTACTTAGTTCTACAACAATGAAAACCTTTCAATGAAAGGTATCTGGAGCGTACAGTGTACGCACAGTAACTTGGGATGCTTGCAAGGTAAAAAAGAGCAGAATGACTCAACAAAAAACCACCCAATAAGGGACAAATAAACGATGAGAGGAAGTGTATATTATCAAACAGGCCAACTCACTGAAGCCATCTTCATAGAAGGTGCCAAAAAAGAAGACAGGATCGACCCTGAACATCCACATTATAAATGCATGGCATCATACAAAAGTATGAAAACCTACCGGGATGTATGGAACAATCTGGGCAACTATCTCAAAGAGCACTGGGAGCTCAAAGACCTTGAAAAAATCACGGCTGAGCATATCGATGCCTATATCTCCTACAAGATAGAATACTATCCTTCCAAGCAATATTTAGAGAAGATTGTCTCCGCACTTGGCAAACTGGAAGATGCATTGAAAAGATTTGCTCTAATTCAATATGGTGAAGAAAGAGACTATGATTTCAGCATCCGTCAAAACAAACTGCACTATGCCAGAGTACAAAAACTGGTAGCCGACGGATATCATAACAGAGTCTATCAAAACCCGATACAGATTATTGAAAATCTTTCAGACGATCATCATAAAGTGGGTGCACTCATACAGCTTTATGGAGGAGCAAGGAGTGAAGGTGTAACCCTGATCAAGAGAGACCAGCTCAAAGGTATAGCCATTGATCCGATTACCCAAGAGGAAGTAGGCATTATTGAAACTAAGGAAAAAGGCGGAAAAATCGGAGATGTAATGATACGTCCTTATGTCTATGAGTGGCTGGAAGAGTATTTTCAATATAATGAACGCTTCAAGATCAACTACCAGGCATACGCCGATGACATCAGGCAGACATGTCTAAGTCTTGGCATCAAACCTCATGGTTCACATGGATTTCGCTGGACCTTTGCCCAAAACAGGGTTCGCACCTATCAAGATCATGGTTATAGCCATGCGCAGGCACTGCAAGGTGTCAGTTGGGAGATGAAGCATTTTAGGGCTAGCATCACGGAGCATTATTTGGGAGGCTAGTCATCCTGTGTTAATATCGATTTTATCAATGTAAAATCATCATTGTCATAGCCATATACAACGACCTCACATTCATAGTCTACGTATCTATTAAAAAACGTTTTATATGTTGTGATAACCTCTTTCTTATCCAGTCCCCCTACCCCACATCCCAATAACGGTATTACCAGTTTCATTGGCAACTTTCTTTCTTCGTTATACCATTGTAAATAACGTTCTATATTTTCTAACGCAGTACCGATTGTCTCTATTGTAGGAGTTTTTTGGTCTTTTTTTACACCATCGTTATAATCCATGATCGCAGCATGAAGTGCATACATAAAGTTTTTTGCATTGCCGGATGATGTAGCTATAACATCTCCCTTTTGTAATGGCTGGTCAATGCTTTGAAGCGTATTGGTCATTTCTGTTTGAAGAACTGTTCCGCAATGCCTTTTAAAAGCCAACGAAACACCACTTCCAAGAATGAGTGTAGTGTTCGAAGCATTGACTACAAAGGTGGCATTCTCTTCGCTTAGAAGATTTCCTTGTTTCACCATTATTTCATATGACATGTTGATCTGTCAACCCTATTTCAGACAAATAGCTAGACATTCTATGCAGCCATTTCAGATTGTAACATTTTAGCTTCATAGTCTATTGGTGACAGATAGTCATTTGCAGAGTGAAGCCGTTTTCTGTTGTAAAAAACCTCTATATATTCAAAAATAGATTGGTTTGCTTGAGCTCTTGTTTTGTAGTTTTCATGATGGACTAATTCTGTTTTAAGTGAATGAAAGAAACTTTCACTTACTGCATTGTCCCAACAGTCACCTTTTCTGCTCATACTTTGTAGTATGCCATGCTCTTTTAATAGCTTTCTATGAGCATCAGAAGCATATTGACTACCTCTATCTGTATGCCATATAAGCTTAGGTGGTGGTGTACGGTTGTGCAGTGCCATTTGAAGCGCATTATTGACTAAAGGTGTTTCCATATTGTCATCCATAGACCAACCTACTATTTGTCTGGAGAACAGATCGATCACTACGGCAAGATAGAGCCAACCTTGCTGTGTACGAATGTAAGTAATGTCTCCCACATAGACTTCATCTGCTACATTGGTTTTAAAGTCTCGTTGAAGCCTGTTTGGTGATATGCTATAGTTGTGATTTGAATCTGTGGTTGTAACCCTAAACTTACGCTTCATTTTGACTCTAAGATTGAGCGCATGCATGATCTTGCCTATTTTTCTTCGAGAGACAATCACCCCGTACTCTTGAAGCAGTACAGCTTTGATACGTCTTGTACCGTAGACTTCTCGGTATTCAATAAAGATATCCTGTATTAACTGATTGAGCTTCTCATCCACCTTATTGACAATGCATCCTGCTTTGACCCAGTGATAATAGGCACTACGGTTGACCTTTAAAACTTTACACATTACCGATATATTGAAACTCTTTGTATGCTCTTTGATCCACGCGTATTTTATAGAGTTTCTTTGGCGAAATACGCGGTTGCCTTTTTTAATATATCACGCTCTTGTTTCAGTAGCTTATTTTCCTTGCGTAAGCGTGCATTCTCTTCATCAAGCGTTTCTTTACTTGTACTTTTTTTGGCTACTCTACTATGGCCAATCTCTATATTGTGTTCTTTTTTATATGCTCTGATCCATGCATATAAGGTTTTTATATGAACTCCAAGATCTTCTGCAATTTTAATCATAGGTTCATCACTGTTCATCGCCAGTTGCACGGTCGAATCTTTAAATTCTTTTGTATGTTTACTGTTTCGCATCTTTTTCTCACTTATCATGTTTTATTTTAACTAAGAATACCTTGTACTCTTTGTCTGAATAAGTGTAGCCGGATCATAAAAGAGTGGAGAGGAAACGATAACTCTTCTTAGTACAAAGTAATACTCCCCCCACTCCTACCTAATCTACAACTGCTGAAAAGAGACAATTTTATTTTCTAAAAGAAAGGTACGTACATTTTTTGCTAAACAAAAAGCTTCCACTAGCTCTAAGAAAATCTCTTTTGTAAACACCTCCTCTTCTCCCTCTATCTGATAGCGTATGGTACACCTTATTTTCGGTCTGTCATCTTGGATGATAGGTTTGATTTCTATACTCCCATCGATATCACATACTGCATCCATATCAGATTGTGTACGCATAGATAAAAATTCCATCTTATTAGCTAAATCATTTAAAAATTTGCGATCCTTATCCATCCAGTGTATATTGTCGTAAAATAGACTTATTGTACTGATAACTTGAGATGAGCAATAGCTTGTTTGAACATAATTAAGGCTAAAGCCGTACTCTAAATCATACTCTCCCATTTCGATATCTAGTGGGTCTGCACTTCTTGTAGGTAGGTTTTTATAGTTAGTTGTCATTGTTTATTCCTCTATTATTTTGATGAACTTCCCTATTTGGGTGTGAGAAGCTTCAAGTCCCTCATAATCACGTAGGTATTTTTCGATTCTCGAGTAAGAGTATCCGTGCTCATAACGCAGCTTTAGAATCATTGCTTTACGATTAAACAACCTATCCATGACAGGAGTAGGTTTCTTGGTAGTATCATTTTTAACACGCATAGATGTAGGGTCGTGTACGTTAAATATGTTTTGCGACCTATTTTTTACTTTTTTCGCTTGCATCAAATCATAGATCTCAATGGCAGCAAGAGTATGTGCAACATAATAAAGCAATGACTTATCCTCATCTTTATATTTACTAAGGTCAAAATAATGCTTCTTTTGCAGGATAAAAGCTTCTAGTTGCACCATCTCATTTTGTCTTGAAAGCCAACGACGTTTTTTTTGACGTTGCTCCTCAGATAACTTGATAAATTTATCAAGCTTTTTCGAGAAATCAAACATGTCTACTCTTTATTATGCGAGCCAAAGAGTATTCACCATACTTAACTGGATGTGCTTCCAAATACATCTCTGCTGCAATTTCACGAAATGGGTAATAGATCTTTGCTCCTGGTTCTTCTTGATTGTAACGAGGAGGTTCACCTAGACCTCTTTTTTTTCTACGGCGTAGTGTAGTTTCCGATACCGTTTTTAGTGCTTCAGCTGCTTCAATAATACTTAGGACAGACACATCACCGTAATCACGTCTTAACTTCTCAATTTCATTGACACAAGTCAAATCAATTATCTGATCCGCACTCATTTGTACTTCCCTTGACAAGTCGGTTATATTTGTCAACTTATTCTCTTTTATTGTAATTTCGAGAGTAGATTTTCCATTAAATTCCTTAATATACATTTTTTAACTCCTTTTTAGATTAATAAATGTATTCTAACTCATTCTAACTTAATCTAATTTGTATATTATAGAATTTTTTTGATTTTATAGAATTGCTTTTTGTAACAATTACACTTATACTTGTATTATTTCTATTATTTACACTTTTATTCCATTACTCTAAGGTATTAATGTATTTATACATATAACAATAGTATGATAAATAATATCTTTATATCTAAGGGAAGCAAGTGCGGACAGCAAACCTTATCAAGCCTGAAATTTGTGAACTCCTAGGAATCGCAGATAAAACCTACTACAACTGGAAACAAAGTGGGAATAGGCCTATCATAGCTATGTTAGAATCATATTTTGACAAAGAAGATCTTAGGGAGTATTTGGACACGGGCACATTCAGAAAACTTGAATTTATAAAAGAGGCTGAAGATGTTAATAGTTCAGACTACAAAATTATTGCAACCATTTTAGATAAAATCGAATCATTTGTCCAAGAGAAAAATATCAATAGGGAGGGATTTTTAATTAAAATCTACCGTACATTGAGGGATATGCCAGAAGATGCAAGCCCTATTGAATACTTGGAAAGCTACGATATGAAAACCTTTGAATCTTTTAAAAATGTTATGTACGGTTCAAGCCTAAAAGATGTTATTGAGTTTTACGCAACATATCTATCTCTTCATGAAATTGAGGTAATGAGAGCTAAAAAAATACATATACTAGGGCCTCTGAAGTCTATGCGAAAACATAATGCCCATATGAAAGACTAATTTTACGCAGTCTCCTCTAACTTACGTTTTCGTTCTTTCCAGTCTGGCATAAAAAGGCTCAGATAGTTATAAAACTGCCGACTGTGATCAGGATACACCAAATGTGCCAGCTCATGAAAAATAACATACTCTATACAAACCGTAGGTTTCTTGATGAGCTTACTGTTTAGGTTGATGTATCCCTTTACTGGGTTACAGCTTCCCCATCTTGTTTTCATTTCTCGTATACGTATATTGGTGATCCCTTCTTTTACAATCGGTTGATACTTGTCTATGGCCTTTTGGAAGTGCTCTTCTGCTTTTATCAAGTACCACTCTTTAACAAGTCTCTGCTTCTTAGCAAGATTGTTCTTGTCTTTCACAAAAACCTGCAAATAACCTCTTTGTAACTTGACCCCTTCATTCTGGCTCTCAATGACCTTCAACCGATAATTACGCCCCAAATAAACAAAGTTTTCTCCACTTACATACTCCTTGTTTGCCGCAGGTTGATACTTTTTAAAAAAATCTACCTTTTTTGCTATCCAGTCAGCTCGTTTTTGAAGTACAAAATCAATATGCTCATCTGTCGTATCTTGTGGTGCAGTTAATACTACTTCACAATTCGGTTTAACCTTGATATTGATCTGCTTTACATCTTTTTTAATGATCTGAACTGACATGTTAGTAATTATTGATTCCAAGATTATATATCGTAGCCAGGATAGTATCTAGGTTGTCAAACTTCACATTGTACTCGTCTTCTATATCCCATATCAGCTCTTCAACTTGTCCTTCTATGCCTTTTCTTACTTCACTATTATTCTTCCAGTCAGGCTTTTTGGATGCTTCGGTAAATATTTCATCGATCTGTAAAACTATACTTGAGAAAATGTCAGTGTCTTGTTTAGTTCCATAAGCGGGCTTTGCTTCAGCCACCATATCAAAAAAGCCTAAGGTATTATCGTAAATCGCTCTTGTTTGAGAGGTTGAAATACCATCAGGGTAATGCTCATTCTTATCTTCTGACTCTGAAAGCAGCAGTGAGCGTATATCTTTGGCTTGTTTGAGCTTTTCTTCTTCTGTAAGCCTTTTCTCTTTATATTCATCTATGATCTCGGCAATACGCTTTGAAAGCTTTGCATAGTAAGCGGGGTTGGAGTCCATCTTCTCCCTGATCGTCGCCGTTGATGCAGAAAGAATCGCATCAGCTCTAGCATTATCGCCTACTACTCTCTCTAGCTCTTTTTCAAAATCTTCGTCAAATATATTGACCAGCTTCGTCAGCTGATTAACTTCATCGGCAGAGATGAATGTATCAAGAAGCTTCTGCATCTGCTTTTCATACATGCCGAAATCAACCTTTTCAAAATAACGTATCTTAACCGACTTCCGAAGTTCACTATAGAACTTCATCTTTTTCTTATACTCAACAATTTCCTCTTCACTAAAGACGACATCGATCTTATCAGAGGAAAGTGCCAACTTCAATGCTCTGGCATAATGGGAAAGATAGTCATAAAACAATTTACGCTTCTCTTCATCCTCAAGATAGACTTCATAACTCTCCTGATCCTTCTTATTCTCCACAGGAGCAAAAAGCTCTTCAAGGTTGGTGTAGTACATCTTGACCTTGGCAATCTCTTCTTTGATATCTATCACTGCACCTGCGATATCTTCTTCATCAAACTCAGCCAGTCCGGAGTAATCACTCAATGCCTTATCCAGATCTCCCAATAGGCCACGATAATCGATAATAAACCCGAAGTCCTTTCCTTCATACAATCTATTCACACGGGCAATCGCCTGTAAAAGGTTGTGATCCTTGAGAAGTTTATCAACGTATAGTACTGCTGCCCTTGGAGCATCAAACCCGGTCAAAAGCTTATCTACAACGATTAAGAGCTCAATTTCATCACCATGAATAAATTCATCTTTGATCTTATCAAGATACTTCTCTTCATCGCCGTATTGCTTCATTAGTTTTGTCCACTCTTCCTGGATAAACTGCTTATTCTCTTCATCTACTTCAGAGTGCCCTTCTCTACTATCCGGTGCCGAAATTACAAATGCTGTTTTGATCTCATCTTCCTCTTCAAATAGCTTATGGTACTTGATAGCCTCATACTTGGAACTGGTAGCAAGCATTGCTTTGAAACCGGTGCCCTTCAGATTTTGTAGGAAATGCTCGCTAATATCGATCATAATGGCTTCTAAACGTCGTTCACTGGAAGCCACTTTCTGGAACCTGGCCCACTTTTTCTTAAGATCCAGTTTTTGCTCTTCGTTCAAATTTTTAGCAATCTTCTCAAAGCGTCTGTCCAGCCCTTTTTCATCACTGATCCACTGATCAACCATTCTTCCTTCATACAAAAGAGGCAATACTGCTTTATCCCTAACTGCTTGATCAATCGTATAACGGTGTATCTCCCCACCAAACTTATCAAATGAACTCTTCTCTTTTTTCATAAGTGGAGTACCGGTAAAGCCCAGATAACATGCTGTTGGGAACACTTTTCTCATAGCCTTATGAAGATCACCGCCCTGTGTCCTGTGAGATTCATCAACAAGGATAAAAATATTTGGATCATCAAGCACTACTTTTTCATTTTTGACTTTTTCAAACTTATGTATGAGTGTTGTGATAACTGTTTTCCCTGACTGCAGCAGCTCAATCAAGTGATGCCCAGACTTTGCTCTCTCGGCCTTGACCTCATTACTATTAAACGTACCATGAATCTGCTTATCAAGGTCTTTTCTGTCCGTAACAACTATGATCTTGGATCCCACAATCTCTCGCTTGATTACCTTAGCCAGCATCACCATAGTAAGGGACTTTCCAGATCCTTGCGTATGCCAGACCAGTCCCCCGGCACGTCTTCCGGTATTATCCAGCATTCTGATACGATCCATGATTTTTTGTATTGCAAAAAACTGCTGGTAACGTGCTATTTTTTTGATCTTACCATCAAAGATGATATAGGAGTGCATCAGTTCTGCTGCTCTGTTTTTTTCAAAAAGAGCATAAAGTGTTTGATCCAGCTTACTAATGGCTCGATCTGTAATATATTTAGAGAGGTCTGTCTTTTCCTCTTCTTCCCAAACTGCATAAAACTTTTTTGGTGTACCTGCTGTAGCATATTGTGGGGTATGGCTATTGGCTGCCAGTACGATTTGTACATACTTAAAGAGTTGCGGTATCTCGCCTACTCCCTGATTACGTATCATCTGTGAAATACCCTGTGAAGCATCTATGCTCGACTTTTTTAATTCAATTACAGCAAAGGGAATACCGTTAATGAAAAGAACCAAGTCCGGTCTTCTAGTTTTTTCTTGCTCATTTTTAGTTACTCTGTCAACAACAAATTCTTCAGTGAAATGATAGAGGTTATTCTCAGGATTTTTAAAATCTATATACTTCAACGAAAAGCTTTTCTTTGTCCCATCGATAAGCTCTTCACTATAAGAGTTTCCCAAAAGCAATTGATCGCTGATCTTTTGATTTGCTGTCATGAGCCCCTCATTGAGTGACTCATCCAAATCTTCTATTGCTTTGGCAATATTTTTAGCAGAAAATGGATATTCGATACCTTTATACTCAAAGCCATTTAGTTCCTGAAGCTGCTCCAAAAGGATATCTGTAAGTATTACTTGTCCTGTATTGCTTCTATATGTTTGGATCTCATCTGGAGAGATATAGGTATAACCCAAAGCTTTGAGAAGCTCTACAGTATTTTGCTGAATTTGTTTTTCACTTGTATTTGGAAGACTCATATTTCTACCTTTCTTACACTGGCTATTTTTGCACAAAAGATGTCTTCAATAATCTTGCTAACCTCTTCAACCCCTGCTTCAAAGATATCAATCTTTTGGTGTTTCATCTCCTCGAGAATAGAATCTAAAAATTTATATTCACCTGAAATTGTCACAAATTCATTAAAGTCTATTTGGGCTAAATTATCTTTATTGACAGTGTTATGAAAAATATAATAAACTATGCTTTTTTCTATCATGTTTTTAAAATACTCATCATGGATAAATGTGTACATTACTATAGTTAAATACTGAAAAGTAGGCTTATGTCTAATGAATGGTGTAATGCCTGTATTCAAAGACATAATCAAAATATTTAAAATCTTCGTAACATAGTTTTGAAGTGATATAAGGAATTTTTCTGACTCAGATTTATCTTGGGTTAAAGTGCACATAATATCTTGTGAATTAATATAATTATCAACTTTTTCTTTTAATGACAAATCTTCATCCTTGTATTCATCAAAAGTCAAATGCTTTTTAAAGAATGGTGTCATACTTTTTTCAATTTCTGCATAAGATAAATATTTTTTAAAATAATCATCGAATTCATTGAAATCTTCACTTAATACTGCATTTAAAAAATCTAAAAAAAACTTTTGTAATAATTCAAGGTTCCCTTTTTCATCATCTATTGCTAGTATATTTATTGGTAAAACATAAAATGTCCCTTGAGTCTGTGACAATATATCTAGTGTGTCTTGAAATGCTCGCCTAAAAATTGCAATAGATTCTTGACTGAATATATGTGGAGGAACCCTAAAAAAATATTCTAGTTTTAATAATGGGTCAGCAACAATATGCTCTTCACCTAATGCCTTAAAAATATAATGTTCATTGTCTTTAATATCTAAGTAAACAGCTCCACTTAGCATAACACAATCTCTATGTGATGTAAAACTTTCAAGTTCAGTTCTCAAAATATCTTTTTTATCAATCCAAAAACACAATATTTCATCAAGCATCATTGCAATTAGTTGTTGATTTATATCTTCTGAGAAAACTTGATCTTCAAAGGTCTTAATTAAATCAAAATATTCTTGTTGAGCTTTTTCTATATTTGTAATATTCATATTAATACTCTTCATCAATCAAATTAGAAAATTTATCCATAATTTTATGAATGTCATTATTTACTGAAGGCATTTTCTGTTCAAAATTTATGTCTGGAATAGAATGATATTTATGTGATGCATTATTACAATGCAGCATACAACTTTCTCTTACTGCACCCCAAAACCCATGAATAAAATTATTATCATATTCATACAAAACTTCATATAAATATTTTTCACCAACTTCTTCAAATTTTTCTTTAACCTTCTTTTGATCAAAATATCTTAAATCAATATCAATAAACTCTTCCCAAATTATTTCATTAATGATTACATCAACAAGTGGCTCTAAAAAGTGTGTTTCATCCTTTGTGTCTGTATTTTCTCTTTCTTTTAGTAAAGGTAATTTATATTTACCTATTCCATACAGTTTATACTCTTCCCAAACACTAGGATGTTCACCTTCAATTTTCAATAAATATTTGAGATTAATATACGCTTCCAATATTGTTCTATAAGCGTGCCGTCCCAATATGCTATCATCTAAACTTTTTTCAATGACATCATTAAAAATCTTCAATGCATATGTTGTAGTTCCAATAATGACATCAAACTTATCATCATCTAATGATTTTGCTTGTACATCAGACAGTAAATAATTTAATTTTTCTTGGAAATCTAAAATATATTTTTTATAATCCATTTGTTCCTCTTTATCTTTAAAACCAAGCAGAATAGGTTCACAGTCTGTTTTTAAACCTATTTCCTTCCAAAAATAATCTATAAATTCTTGATTTTTTGAACTTTCAATATCCATCTGCTCTATTGATCTTATGGAAGGACGATATCCTCGCATTTTTTCATCTTCATGGCTAGTGTATGGATAATAAACAAGAGCTTTTGCTATTTCACTTTCTGCAGGAACACGAAGTCTATCCTGAAAAACCATCATGGATAATGCAACAAATCTTAAATCAGTTGCTTCATGTGATTGATGTTCATAATATAACTTCACTGCACTATTTATAATATTCAGCCTTTCTTTTACTAGCATATCTGAGAAATTGAAATATTTATTAAAAATAGGATATTCAGAATATCTATATATTGCAGTTAATGGTGCTAACATTCTGGGATCTATTTCGGCACTAATTATTTGATATATCCGATCTTGTTCCTCTGCCGAAAGAGATAAAATAATTGATAATTTAGGCTGAATAATTAAATCATTGATATTAGAGATTTCTTTTAAAATTTTCCCAGCTTTTTCTATCCCTTCCGTTCTATCATAATTCATCAAAATTAACCCTAGCCACAAGTATTCTGGCAATCTATCATTTGCCCATGATACTGGCTGTTTGCCAGGAAGTGTATTCATAGGAGGCTGAATTAAACCTTTTTTATATGTATGACTTTTTAGATCACTTGCTATTCTGTCCTTCATGCATTTGTCCCATTTTGCTTTGATTTGTGTATCTGGTCTACAATTTTTACACCATAAGCAAATAGCACAATTACAGATACAGTAATCCCCATGTTTATACATATGTTACTGATGTCAATATTAGCAAGATTAGGGACAGCGTCTATAACTGTTTTGACAATAGCGAGTATCAATGCTATGATAATAGTATAAAATAAATCGTATATTCTGTCATCTTGTTTAGTTTTAAAAAAATAATTTTTCAAAGACATATAAAAAAAGATTAAAGCCAATACTAAATACATTAAAGTCCCATAACTCATCTTTCCTAAAAATAATTCAGAAACATATAAAGCAATAAAGTTAACATACAACATATATGAGTACATTGCTTTTTTTTCTGGTAATTGCATTTTTAAAGATGCCTTATTAATGCTTTCTATAATTACGGAAACCAATCCTACAAGACTTCCAAATAACGCGAGAAATACTAATATGAATAAAAAGTTTCTTACGGGATTAATGGTCCCATAAATTATCATTAATATGATAATACCTGCCAATACAACTAAGCCTTTTAATATATCCATCATTTTAATATTCCCCCTTGACTTTTTTTCTGCTTAATATTATTCACCCTCACCTCCCCTGTCAAAAGTTTCTGCATCAATCCACGCTTTTGCTCTTTGAGTGCCTCAAGTTCATTTTTGAGTAGATCTATCTCTTTATCTGCTTGGATTAGAACTCCGGCTATTTTTTGTTGCTCTTTGATAGATGGACATATTATTGGTATTTCAAAAAAATATTTTTTATTAATATTCAATAGTCCATCCATACGAGCTGAGCTAGATATTATTTTTCTTAATTCTCTATCTAAGTAATGACCTTCAAATAATTTCGCATAAAAGTCCGTACTCATTGCTTTATCTTTAAGATCAAAAGATATAAAAACATTCGGTACAGCAATTGGTTTATTTGTTTTATTAGGATATATACATCCATATTGATATGTTTTAGAGTTACCTTTATTGTATGAAAACTGATTTTCTTTTACAACAATATAATTAACATTTTGGGCTCCAGAAATATTTTTTCCAAATTTAGCTTGTTGTGAAACAAAACCAATACCCGCAGATATACTATATGTTTCTATATCCTGTTCTCCAATCTTTTCTTTCAACTCATAAAAAATATCACCTAATCTGACAATATCCCATTTCCCATCAAACCCATCAAACCTAACCTCCCCGCTAAAAAGCTTCTGCATCAACCCTTTTTTGAATTGCTCTTTGGCTTTGATAAGTGCTTTTTGTCTAGTAATAGCCTCGTCCCACACTGTCAAGATATCGACAATTTTTTCTTGCACTATTAGAGGAGGCAATGCAACTAGCAAAGTTTTTAGTTGGGTAGGATACAAATGTATTACTGATATGCCTTGCGCCAATGATGCTATTCTATGTTTTGCGATAAAATTTAAGTAATAAGATAAAAAAATGCCATTATGTTCTGTTCTTATTACATTTAAATCGCTACCCAAAGCAATATTGTGAGAAAGAACACAAGAAGCTGTTGCAATATCTATTGCCGTTTCTCCTGATGCAGGAATAATTATATCATTTGCTTGACTTAAAAAAAGTTCTTTGGCATCAAGGTCCGTTTTGGATATAACATTATTAATTTTTTCGTTATATGTTGTATATAATTCACCATATCTAATACAAGGTGTACCATTTTCAGATAAATTTTCTTTTGAAATTCCTTTACCTTTATAAAACTTTCCAATATCATCTAGTTTTAAAACATCCCAATCCTCAGGAATTACCCCAACCTTCGTCTGCTTATACCCTTCTGGCACTGCCACACCCATTACTTTTTCTCCAACTTTGCAACCATCTTATCAAAGTCAGAGATATAAGTACTGCTCTCTATCTCCCTGAACTTCTTAAACTCTGTCTCAGCCGATTTCTTAGCGATCTTGGCACTTACCTTTCCATTGTCTTGAAGTATCTCTTTGTCATTGAGTGTTAAAAATGCATGAAGCTTGTCGATCCAGTCTTTTTGGTACATGATGTTTTTGTTTTTTGCCTGCATCTCTGCGAAGTTCAGGTACATCTCCACGATACGGTTGTAGGTATCAAGTTCATCCATTTCCAGATAGTTCTTGGCGATTGAGACATCCAGTTTCCTTATCTTCCCTTCGGGTCCGTTTTTCCAGTTGGTCAATCCCATATTGGGCTTAGTGCTATCTGCTCTGTTATGGATGATCTCCGCAGCAGTATGCCCCGTAACGGCATAATGCATTTTATTTTGTACGGTCGCGTAAAACTCCTGGGTCATCTGGCTGTTTGGATCATAATCCGCACTACACTGAGCATAGATATCGGTGATCTTCTGATAAAACCTTCTTTCACTGCTTCGGATATCACGGATACGCGCAAGCTGCTCATCAAAATAGTCTTTTCCGAAAGGCTCTCCAGGATTTTTAAGACGTTCATCATCCATCACAAAGCCTTTGACGATGTACTCTTTCAAGATACTCGTTGCCCAGATACGGAAGTGTGTTGCTTGTATACTATTGACCCGATAACCAACAGAGATAATCGCATCGAGATTATAATGTTCTATCTCACGTTTGACTTCTCTTTCACCCTCTTGACGAACTGTCAATAATTTCTTGACAGTTGCCTCACGATTCAACTCACCTTCATCAAAAATATTTTGAAAATGTGCACTGATGTTTTGTTTGCTCGTTCCAAAAAGTTCAGCAATTTTAATCTGAGGCAACCATATGGTTTCATCCTGCAAAAGGACTTCTATTCTAAATTCTTCATTGGGTGTTTTGTATAAAAGAATCTCGTTCATAGTCCAAGCTCCTGTAGGTAGTCTTTCATTTGTGCTTTCACTTCTGAAAGTTCTTTTTCAATCTTAGCTATCTCTTTCTTTGTCGCCTCGATATCTACAGCTTCTTCCTCTTCAAAAGTATCAACATAACGGGGGATATTGAGATTATAGTCATTCTCTCGTATCTCATCCAGAGTTGCTATATGTGCATACTTCTCAATCTCTTTTCTATTCTTGTAGGTCTCTAGTACCTTTTGGATATGCCTTTCATCTAGGCTGTTTTGGTTCTTGTCTTTATTAAACTGCTGGCTGGCATCTACAAACAAGATATCTTTGTTTGAGCGTCCTTTTTTGAAGATCAGTATCACTGCCGGGATTCCGGTACCAAAGAAGAGGTTAGATGGAAGGCCGATCACTGCATCAAGCAGATTATCATCTATGATATGTTGACGTATTTTCCCTTCACTTGCACCTCTGAAAAGTACTCCATGGGGAAGCACCACTCCCATACGTCCATTGACATTAAGAGAAGAGAGCATATGCTGCACAAACGCATAGTCACCCTTGGATTTTGGAGGCATTCCATACTTAAATCTTCCAAAATGATCCTCGGCCAGATCATTCGCACCCCATTTATCCAGCGAGAAAGGAGGATTGGCGACTACAACATCAAATTTCATCAAGTGATCATTTTCGATATGCAGAGGATTACGCAGGGTATCTCCCCATTCTATCTTGGCATCATTGATCTCATGCAAGAACATATTCATCTTACACAAAGCATGCGTTTCACCATTTTTCTCCTGACCGTAGATTGCAAAGTTTGGACTGCCTACTTCTTTAGAAGCCTTGATAAGCAATGAACCTGACCCACAGGTAGGGTCATAGATACGGTCTCCTTCTTTAGCTTCTACCAATTTAGCAAGGAGAGTGGAAACAGCACTAGGCGTGAAGAACTCACCACCTTTTTTCCCTGCATCCGATGCAAAATGAGCGATGAGATACTCGTATGCATCTCCAATGACATCGTTACCGCTAAGCATAGAAGGCCTGAGATCCAAACGCTTATCTGAGAAATCTTCCAGCAAGTGCTTGAGTATGGCATTACGCTCTTTGGTACGTCCCAACTTTACTTCAGAGTTGAAGTCTACATTACGGAAAATCCCCTCAAGCTTCTCTCTGTTATCTTCCTCTATCCTTTCCAGAACCTTGTTGATCACCTCTCCTAGTTCATTGGACTCTTTATGCTTTAAAATGTATTCGAAAGTACAGCTCTTATCAAGTACAAACTTTTCTCTACTTAAAGATCTGTCTATACGCTCTTGGTTATCTCCATACTTCTCTTTAAGTTCATCAAGTTTCTCTCTATAAAAGTCTGAGAGATACTTTACGAAAAGCATCGTAAGCACATAATCTTTATAGACTGATGAATTCATCGTACCTCTAAAGGTATCACATGCTTTCCATACGATATTATTAATAGTTTCTTGAGTTGTTTTTTGCATTATCTGTTTCCCCTATTTCGTGTTATTATTGTATCTAAAATGGCTTGTCCAAATTGTTCTTTTTGTTTTCTGAGCTCATCCAAAAGCTCTGCCTCTCGTTGTGACAGCTTCAAGAACTCAACCACCCTCTTTTGCTCTTCGAGCGGAGGTAAAATCACATCCAAATCTTCAAGATCTTTTGTTTTGATCATTGGGATAGTAGTACCTTTGATTTTATCCTTCAAGGCTCTTTTTATCGTAGTTGAATTTAGATAGTATGCTAAAAACTCACTATTTACCCTATCATCGTCCACTCGTACAATACTCATCAAAGAAGGTATCACCAACCCTGTACTCTCTTCGTCTATATGTACTGCTACATTAGGTTCACGAAGGCGTACCAAGATATCCCCTGCACGACTTATGTAGGTAGAATCAATCTTCTCTACAGAATCAAAATCGTCAAAATACTCTTTTTGCAATTTTATGGAAGTAGAAAAAGACTTGAGTGTGATCTGCTTGTATTGGACTTTCACTTCATCAGAAAGTGCTGCTTTCTTCCGTGAAAGTACCAATCCTGTTCTGATATTTGCTATCTCTTTTAAATACAAATGTATATTTCCTTTTGTCTATTTTAACAATAATACATAAATAAATTATAATTGTCAAGTTTTTTTGTATTATTTTTAAAATAAACAAAATTCATTATTGGATGCAAAATATCTTAAATACTATAAAAAGTGTTACCGCGACTATGTCACATTTATTCTTAGTTAGTCACACTCTTTCAGTACCCAAAAAACCATTGAAATACACAAACAAGTTATGGATAAATAAAAGTATTAATTTTTGATGGATTTTCAATAAATGGAAATGAAGCAGTAAGTTAAAGGCGCCCTGACTTGAGACCTCAATGGCCTTTAACTTACGATAATGGCAGTATAGCAAAGTTCTACTGCTTAGTCAAACCCCTCACAACCGAATGTTAAGTAGCCTTCATCCTTCCTGAAAAATCCTTACCACCCTTCACCGGGGGTTCGACCCTATCCTGGTCTAAGTCTACAGATATGATCGGGGCGGGTATTATGAGCGGGAAACCGTTCTAGAGTTGATAGCACATATGCCGTGTTTTCAGCCGAGTGTATTCAGGGACACTCTTTTGGATCTATGACAGATTGAGATGATTCATCAAAAAGCCGACTCAAGATCTCACAAGAAGCGAAAGCTCTCTCTAATCAAACCGGAACACCTGAACTAAGAGACCTGTAAAGGATAAAGAGTTGTATATCAGCTATCATTACGATATACATCTGATGACGAACGCCGTGCGACGGATCGTTGTTTAGTGTTTTGAGCCCTGTGTTTTACATAGGGCTCAAATGCTCTTCAAACTTCACTAAATGCTCTAGATTATTATTGTGTTGGAAATACGTTGGAATTTGTTTTATTGATAAGATTATGAAAAGACTTTCAAAGTTCGTTATTTTGGGCTTTAATAAGGATTGATAAAAATTCGTGGCCGGGAGAGGGGGATTCGAACCCCCGGAGGTATTACCCTCACCGGTTTTCAAGACCGGCACATTCGACCACTCTGACATCTCCCGACATTTTGTAGAATAGAATTCTATCTAAAAAAAATAAATTCTAGTTTATATGTAAAACTTCAAAATCATAAGGTGAAGTTCCAGTACGATAAATTGATGCGGGACTTTCTTTCCGTATCAAGAAGATCTCTGTTAATGGAGGAGCCACCCGGATTTGAACCGGGGATAGCAGCTTTGCAGGCTGCGGCCTTACCGCTTGGCGATGGCTCCACATAAAATATACAAATAATTTCTTCTTTCTTCTCAATAAAACCTCTGAACCGCTAGGTAAAGCTTTAGTGAGATGAATTGAAAGATTGGCTTTGCCGATTTTCAAGAAGAATTGTTAGTGGTGCCCGGAGCCGGACTTGAACCGGCACGGTCGCAATGACCGGGGGATTTTAAGTCCCCTGTGTCTACCATTCCACCACCCGGGCTTAAAAATAGACACCACATATATTATAATGTTAATTTAAGACTTCAAAACCATAAGGTAAAGTTTTAGTGAGATGAATTGATCCTGAATTTTGTTCCGTATCAAGAAGTCTCTGTTATGGAGCGGGCGAACGGGTTCGAACCGTCGACCCCAACCTTGGCAAGGTTATGCTCTACCACTGAGCTACGCCCGCATTTCCATATCCTCTTTTAAGGTTTAGCTTAAAATTGGAATGCGATTATAACCAAATAACTTTTTAATGTAAAGAGAAAAGCGTATTTTCGTATAAAAATACTTTACACTATACGTTTTTTTGAGGATCATCTGCTATAATCTTTTAAACAATTAAATATATATACTAAAGGCTTTCACATGAGAAGTGACGAAATAAAGCAGGGGTTCAGCAGAGCTCCTCACAGAAGTTTACTGCGTGCAACAGGTGTAAAGGATGAAGATTTTGAAAAACCGTTTATCGGTGTGGCCAACTCATTTATAGAGATCATCCCTGGGCATTTTTTCCTAAACAAAGTAGCTGAAATCATCAAAGAGGAGATACGTGCTAACGGCTGTGTGCCTTTTGAGTTTAACACTATCGGCGTGGATGATGGTATCGCAATGGGGCATGATGGAATGCTTTATTCACTTCCCAGCCGTGAAATCATCGCAAATTCCGTTGAGACGGTCATGAATGCACATAAACTTGATGCGATGATTGCTATACCTAACTGTGACAAGATCGTTCCAGGTATGATCATGGGTGCATTGCGTGTCAATGTACCTACTGTCTTTGTCTCTGGTGGTCCAATGGCTGCAGGGCATAAGAAAGACGGTACGCCTATCGACCTTGCTACTGCATTTGAAGCTGTAGGTCAGTTTGAAGCTGGGGAGATAGACGAAGAAGAACTTACAGATATCGAATGCAATGCTTGTCCGAGTGGAGGATCTTGTTCAGGAATGTTTACGGCTAACTCTATGAATACACTTATGGAAGCTATGGGAATCGCTCTAGCTGGTAACGGAACCATCTTGGCACTTACACCTGAGAGAACAGAGCTTTACAAAAAAGCTGCCAGACGTATTTGTGAAATAGCAAAATTAGATGCAGCAGAACGAGAAAAATACAGAATGAAAAATATTCTCAATGAGAATGCTGTACGTAACGCCTTTGCTGTAGATATGGCAATGGGCGGTTCTTCAAATACAGTACTGCATATGCTGGCAATTGCTAAAGAAGCCGATGTAGATTTTAATCTCGAAGACATCAATGCCATTTCCAAACGTGTATCACATATTGCGAAAATTTCTCCATCATTGACAACAGTGCATATGGAAGATATCAATAAGGCAGGCGGCGTCAATGCGGTGATGCACGAGATGATGAAACGCGGTGATGACATATTGCTTGACAACCTTGCAATCACAGGTGAAACCTTGTATGAAAAGATCAAAAATACAAAGATTTTAGACACAAACATCATTCATACCATAGACAATCCTTTCTCTGAGGTAGGTGGACTTGCTATTCTCTACGGAAACCTCGCAGAGCAAGGGGCTGTCATCAAAACAGCAGGTATCACGGGAGATAGAGTATTTACAGGAACGGCTGTATGCTTTAACTCACAAGATGAATCGATCGAAGGTATTCTCGGTGGTAAAGTCAAAGCGGGAAATGTTGTTGTTATCCGTTACGAAGGCCCCAAAGGCGGACCGGGTATGCAAGAGATGCTAAGTCCGACAAGCCTCATTATGGGTATGGGTCTTGGAGCTGATGTAGCGCTTATAACAGATGGAAGGTTCTCCGGGGCAACCAGAGGTGCAAGTATTGGTCACGTAAGCCCTGAAGCGGCAGAAGGTGGGCTTATAGGCCTCATTGAAGATGGAGATGAAATACACATCGACGTAGATAAATACATCTTACGTGCAAATTTGAGTGATGAAGTAATAGTCCAAAGAAAATCGAATTTCAAGCCACTTATAAAGCCGCTTGAAAGTAAGTGGTTAAAACAATACAGAGCATTGGTAACCAATGCCAGCAATGGCGCGATACTCGAGGCTGACTAAGTGTTACTACACTCTTGTCAAGTCTTTCATCAATATTCCTCTCTGTTAAAAGAGGGGACTGACTCCCTACACTACGGTAATATCTTTTAGCACACAACAGTCGTTTGTATTTTTATTTTATGTTTTTTGGATAGTATTTTTTAGATTTGTTTTTTATGATAGAAGAAATATATGAAGAAAGTGAAGAGCCTGAACTCCCCAAAAGAGAAAACTCCGGTTATGAAGCTACTCTTCTCGCCCCTTTATAGCGTTGGTCATAAAACGTTTTATCTAAACTTGTAATAACAACTTTTTTCTTTGCTGAACTTGCATGGATAAAGTTATTATTGCCAATATAAATACCTACATGATTCACATATCCTTTACGTCTTTTAGAAGTATCAAAAAAGACAAGGTCTCCTGGTTTCAAGTTGTCTCTCTTCACAGGTTTTCCATATTTTGATTGGGCAATAGCTCTTCTTGGAATACAGATACCATTCTTTTTGCAGACATAAGTAGTAAGCCCAGAACAGTCAAATGTATTCTTTTCCCCTACTGCACCCCAAACATATTTTTTCCCTAATTCATTTTTAGCAAGCTTGGTGATTTTGGCAGATTTGCCCGTTTTCGCCTCTTTGTCTTTTTGGTCCTTGGGCTTCTTACCAAAAAAGATATCTCCTAGAGAAATTTTTTGATCTTTTCTTACTTCTACTGTAGCTAATTTTTTAGATTCTATTTTCATAAGTGCATTAACAAGTTTTTTATCTTGACGGTTCGTATCTGCTTTTGCTACTTTAATTTTTTTCTTTTCTGTGCTCTGTGCATAACTGTTTACAGGCATTTTCAATACTTTTCCAAGCTTAAGTATTTGCCCTTTCTTCAACCCATTTGCTTCTCTTACTTTTGCAATAGTAGTATTGTGTTTACGGGCAATATTAGAAAGTGTGTCTCCACTTTTTATAACATAAGTTGCTGCTATGGAAGGTTTTTTGATTAATTTTTGATTGGTTTGTTGAGCAAGTTTTGTAGTTTGTACATAACTGTTACCAGGCATCTTCAATACTTTTCCAAGCTTAAGTATTTGTCCTTTCTTAAACCCATTTGCTTCTCTTATTTTTGCAATAGTAGTATTGTACTTGTGAGCGATACTTGAAAGTGTATCTCCACTTTTTATAACATAAGTTGTTGATTTTTGATTGGTTTTTTGAACAAGTTTTTTATCTTGGCGGTTCGTATCGGCTTTTGCTAATTTAATTTCTTTCTTCTGTGTACTTTGAGCATAACTATTATCAGGTATTTTCAATGCTTGCCCAAGCTTAAGTATTTGCCCTTGCTTAAGATTATTGGCTACTCTCATTTTTGCAATAGTAGTATTGTGTTTGTGAGCGATACCAGAAAGGGTGTCTCCACTTTTTATAACATATGTTCTTGCTACGGAAGATATCTTGATTTTTGATTTTTGATTGATTTTTTGAGCAAGTTTCGTACTTTTATTATTCTCAATAATATTAGCTACTTTTGCTTTTTTATCCGGAAAGTAAGTGTTTTCAGGCACTTTCAACACTCTTCCAATCTTAAGAATATCTCCTTTTTTAAGATCATTTGCTTTTCTTACTTCTTCTATAGTAGTATGGTTCTTCTGGGCTATTATATAGAGAGTCTCACCATCCTTGATAGTGTGTTTAACGGTCTTTGCAGCTGCTTGGGCTCCAACCGTAGCAAGGGATACCGTGAACAATAATGTATAAAATTTATTCAATAAATACTCCTAATTAATGAAAACTTATAGTATAGAAATGAGTTCCATACTAAAAAATATGTGTAATTGTAACTTTTTATGATTAATCAAAAATAAACATGAAATTAAATTTATCTTAAAGCACGCCTATGCTGATAGAAGAAAAGAAAATTATTATAAATACGTAGTAAAAATATTGGTAATCTGACGATTTTCATCATAGATGAAGACCTTATAGCTATTTTTCCTTGCCTCAAACGAGTCTGACTTTTCAATATCTTAGCAGGAATTCTAGCAAAACCCACTCTGAAATAAAACAAGACAAACTTAATTTACCTCTTAGCCAACCGTTCTACAATATGTTCACCTACCCTAAGTGCATTGGCATAGATTGTCCAGGTATAAGGGACGGAACCACCCGTGGGCATGAAACTGGCATCTGCCACAAAAAGGTTAGGGACATCATGGGCTTGACAATATTTGTTTAGAACAGAGGTTTTAGGATCATTCCCAAAACGGCATCCCCCTGCCACCAAATTTTGAGGAGGAGCAGAAGAGATAGAGCTATAAATATTTTTCGCTCCCATCTCTTCAAGTACTTTTTCACACTTTTTGGCAATATATTCGCCTACTTTGACATCCATGAGGTGTGCCTCTACTCGAAGTTTGCCCACAGGCATGTCGTATTTATCTTTATATGTCTCATCCAGACTCACAAAACAGTCATCATTGGGAAGCCAGTCATTAAAGATTTCAAAGCGGATACTTTTGCTTTGGGTAAATCGCTTCACAAGACGTTCACCCAATGCCTTGCCCCATACCAGTTTTCCATCCTCTTCATTGTCCTTATTTGCGCGTGAAATGATATTTTGGTGTTCAAACATAAACTCTACTAATCCACCTTTAAATTTACCATCCCACCAATGGTCTATAAAATACCAATCCAATATAGAGCGGTTGACAAAAAGTCCCGTTGTCATAAGATCTTCAAATGTGATATGTTTCAAGCTCTTCTTGTGGAGTTCACCCTGTCCAGCTCCACCTGCCGAGAAGATCAAATTTTTTCCCACTTCCCCACTGCTGTTTGCCAAACCATGGGGATGCTGCTGGTTTGATGAGTTGAGCAACAATCTTGCACTTTCATGTGCTTGTGCTGCCACAACAAATATCTTTGCAGATATCTGCTTCTCTTTACCCGTAATGGTATCTACCACCACCGCATACTCTACCTCATCTTTTTTACCAGCATAGAGATACTTGACATGTGTATTACTCATAAGAGTAAGATTTCCTGTAGCCAAAGCCGGTTTTAAAAATGCCTCCCGTGAACTTCCTTTTGCCCCTGAGCTACATCCATAGCTTCCACAAAAATTTGAATAATAGCACGCATTACGGTGCCCTTTGTCTTGAGATAAAACTGCACGCGGTGTAACTAACGGTACTATGCCAAGGGCTTTACAGCTTTTGTCTATCAGTTTTACTACAGCATTTTCTTTGGTTGGAGGTTGAGGAAAAGTGGGGGTGCTTCTTGGTGGCGCGTAAGGATGTTTTTCATACTTGCCTGTGATACCTACGAGTTCTTCTGCCAAAGCATAATAAGGCTCCAATTCTTCATAGCCAATAGGCCAATCAACTACATTGGCACCTTCTATCTCTCCATACTTACTTTTAAGTCTAAAATCATCCGGATGCATCCGATGCAGCATCCCGCTCATCAAGTTTGACGAACCTCCTACAATGTTGCCATTCCAAAAACTCCAGCCCGATTCATATGTGGGGGCGGCCACCCATTTCCCCTCTACCTTCTCTTCTATAGTATGGTATTCTTCAAAAAGGTTTGGAGTGACGATGTCTCTACGCGCATAAGCTAACTCATCCTTGGAAAACTCATCTCGTTTAATGAGACGCCCTTTTTCCAATACTGCCACTTTATATCCGGCTTTACATAAAGTATAGGCTACCGCGCCACCACTTGCACCAGAACCCACAATAACAACATCATACTTCATAGTTTTATATACCTTGTAGTCGGCCTGGGAAGCCCCCCATATGAATTTAAGACTTTCCACCCCGCTTCTTTCACATTTGAGCCATAAATAGGATCTGAAAATATCCCTTCCATTGTAAGCGTCATAATACGGGAGAGCCAATTACTTCCATAATGGGTCTTTTCATACGCCCTTAATGCGCGCTCTTTTTCTTTTTCTGACAAGACAGTAAACTTTCCTTCTTCACGGCTCTCTAACTCTTCTGCTCCCTCTATGACAAAGAGACGAATATCTTTATCATAGCAGGGGTGCGTAATCGTTTCAAGCAAAAACTGTGTGGCATTCATAGACTGGGCTGAGGGGATTTTACTTGCTTCAGGGAAGAGATGTTGCTGTACTGACTGAATGGTTTTTTCTATACCCTTCAATGATTTGTCCAACACTATACTCTTATCTTCTCCTATCAAAGAGGAAGAGAGCCCCAAAACAGAACTTAATATTAAAAATTTTCTTCGTTTCATTATTCTTACTTCTTTATTTTATAATTTCTAATCATAATCATTTTTTGTGCACTATTGGTGTAAAGGGGTTATTTTAAAACTGCACACACTCTACATCTAATTAAGATTAGACGTTTAAATCTTTAGAAGAGTAGTTATTATAGTACTGCCTCAAAATTAAAAGTAGCATACAAGTCTGCTAAAACAAATAACCCTTTACTCTTTTCTTGGTGCGTTTTAACAGAAGTTACGATAATAATACTTACCTTAAAATTCCTTTAAGCTTATTTTACTACCCCCTACTCAATAGAAAATTTTCTAATAATAAAGCTTTTGAGCGGGAATACACACATATTACACATGTTTCATATTATACTTTCTTCGTATCAAAACTTGAAAAGGATCTTCTCTCGAGATACAAATATAACGAAAAAGGTATATTATGTTAAAAAACATATACCCGCTCACAAAAGATATACTAAGCCACGGTCAGAGCTTGTCTCTTTTTTTGGCTAGGCTTACTGTAGCTTATGGGTTTTATGAGCCAGCTATGACAAAATGGTCCGATATAAACAATGTTGCTGTATGGTTTGATTCCTTGGGTATCCCTTTTCCAACATTGAATGCCTATATGGCTGCAAGTACAGAGATTATAGGTGTTGCACTTTTAACCTTAGGGCTTTTTACAAGGCTTGTTTCTATTCCTCTCATGGTCATTATGGTGGTAGCAATTGCTACTGTACATTTACCACATGGCTTTTCTGCGGGAGACAATGGGTTCGAGATACCCCTTTACTACATGCTATTTTTAGCTATATTTGCTTCATTCGGAGCCGGAAAACTAAGTTTAGACCGCCTTTTATTTGGTGAAGAACAGTAGGAATCATTAAATGATTTCCTGTATCTGCCTGTCAAACCGGCAACGATAGAGAGGTTTATGAACTTTGTTCATATGTAACAAAAATTAATTTATTATACAAAAGGTATGAAATGAAAAAATTACTTAAAATAGTACTCATATTTATGGGTGCTATGGCATTTACCCTTACTTTGGCAAATGCCACATGTGGTTCAGGAAAAGAAGCACCCAAAACTATGATGAAGTGCGGAAGCGGAAAATGTGGCAAGGCGGAAATGAAAGATGCTATGAAAAAAGAGACCAATACGACAAAACCCGCACCCACAAAAACTGCCCCAGTAAAAGGTAAATGTGGCGTAGGAAAATGCGGGTGATTTACCCGATCATTGTTTTCCTCACTCTATCCCTTTAAGTGGGGGGATAGAAGTTTCACTTTTCTTCTACAAATTATTATATAATATTTCTTAACGGCTACACCGTTTAAACACATATATGAAGGCATACATATGAAACATACTTTATTTCCATTTATCCTCCTACTCTCACTTTCCGGCTGCCAAGACAAAAAAGAATCACAATCACAACACGATGCCAAAGTGGCTCAAGAAGCAAGAACCCAATTACTTAAAGAACAGGAAATCCAAGCAAAGCAGAAGCAAGAAAAGTTTGAAAAAGACCATAAGCTTTCCAAAATCGGCATCACATCAGAAGAGGGTAAGATTATTATTGACACTACCAAGACCAAAAGCTATTTTAAAGATCTAGCCTATGAGATGAAAAGCAAAATGGATAAAATAAGTAAAGATCTCGAAACTGGTATTATTCAGAATGAAGAAGCAGGTATAGACGCAAGCCAGACCCATATCAATATAGATTTAAATAAAACAAAAATCTTTCTTGACACTTGGGGTAAAAAAATGCAAGGATTTCTCAAAGAATTTGATGATATTGCCAAAGAGTTTGATAATCAGACTAAAACAACAAAGGATACCAATGCAACATATTGATATGAATTCAGATGAATTCCAAGCAGAGTTAGAAAAAACATCACAGTTTGTAGAGAAAGTAAATAAGCAATTTGGTTTTGTCCAAAACCCCAATGAAGAGGTCAACGAAGGTGTGACCATGGGACTTGCCAGGAACAGGCTCATCTATGGTAAACGCTTCTGCCCCTGTTTTATGGTGATAGGTGAAACAAAAGAAGAACAAAAAGCTGCAGATAACCGTATCTGTCCGTGTAAACCTGCTTTGGAAAAAGAAATCCCCGAAGATGGTCTTTGTCATTGCGGGATCTTTTGTACTCCTGAATATGCTAAAGAAGAAGCGGAAAAAAATGAAATAGAAGAAATCGTACATGAACACTCCAGAGGATTAACACAAGAACAAGCCCAAACTCTTCTAAAAGAAAAGCAACTCGACGGAGATGAACTAGAAGCACTGATAGAAGCAAGAAATCTTAAAATGATCAATTTCACTCTCATGGATGTGCGAGAATTCATGGAATTCCAGATGGGACACATCACCGGTACAGATACACTCGTTCCTACATCTCAATTCTATGCAAAAATAGAAGAACACAACGATAAAAAAAGAACCCCTATCATCCTCTATTGCCATACAGGTAGCAGAAGCTTCCAGGTACAACACGCCATGGGGTCTCTAGGCTTTGAACACGTGTGTAATTTACGCCTGGGGATCATCGGGTATGCAGGGGAAACGCAGAGGGGTTAATCAACTCTTTTCACACCCATTGTCTGGAAGAGTACACTCCACCTGCATATATAAATTTATTCTTATTCTCCACCATCCGTTAATCGCACGAAGTGATGAACGACCTTGAAAGCGAAGCGTTTCGAGAATTATGACGCTTTTTTACTTCGTTTTTTCTAAAAAAATGAGGAGAGTTACTAGGTCTCAATTACTATGATTGGAAATTTGGGAAATATATAGAAGGGGATTGAGGAGCCGAAACTCCTCAAAAGATAGTCAACTAAGACTAAATAAAATGCAACTAGTTGCGTGAGCCTGCTGCTGAAGCAAACTCAGCGTTAGCGTAGTCTCTGAAGCTTTGCTTTAGAGGCGTCCTATTTATTAAGTGCTGCTTTAGAAGCATCAGCTACTTTTGTAAAACTTTCAGGAGCATTCATTGCCATATCAGCAAGGATTTTTCTGTCAAGTTCGATATTTGCAAGCTTTAAACCATGCATAAATGTTGAATAGTTCATCCCATTCAATCTAGTCGCCGCATTGATACGAACGATCCAGAGTCTTCTGAAATCTCTTTTCTTTTGTCTTCTATCTCTGTAAGCATATACTAATGAACGCTCGAGTTGTTCTTTGGCTTTTCTGAAGTGTTTTCTTCTACCACTGTAGAACCCTCTGGCTTGTTTTAATAGTTTTTTGTGTCTTCTAGTTCTTACGACACCTGTTTTTACTCTCATGGTTATCCTTTACCTTATACTTGTACTGCAACTTTTTAAAAGTCGGTTATAGTAGGTGCTAAGCATTTTCTCTGCTTAATCTTGCCCCTAATCGGGGGATTATAAATGTAACTAAGTTAGCTTAGTTAATCATCTCTTTAATGTTTTTAGCGTCTGAACTATCAACATATTTAGGACTTCTCATCTTTCTATGGTGACCACCGTCAACTTTAGAAAGAATGTGGCTTCTAAATGCCGTTCCTCTTTTAACTTTGCCGCTTTTTTTAACTCTAAAACGCTTAACTGCGCCTTTTACACTTTTCATTTTTGGCATATGCTTACTCCCTTATTAATTTTAGAACGCTTTGTTTGACAAAGCCAAACAAAGCTACGCTAACGCTAAGTTTCCTTCAGCAGAAAGCCCATACGGCTAACCGTACTTCCTATTTGATTTTCGCTACAGCCAAGTAGCAGAAAATGGGACGGTATTATACCCAAAGTTTCTAAAAAATTTATAAAATAAATACTTATCTATATCTCTAACCTCATTTGTGATAAAATCTGTCTACTTAATTATGAGGTACCATTCGTGGATAAATCGAGCAAAATACTTTCTAACAAAAAGAAGCTTTTAACAGAAGTCTATTTTGATCTACAACAGTATTTTGAAGAGAAGTACGGCAATAATACACTTATACTTATGGAAATTGGTACATTTTTTGAAGTGTATGAAGTAAACAACGATGAACTGAAAATCGGAAAAGCCAAAGAAATAGCTGAACTTCTAAATATCCAACTCACCAGAAAGAGTAAAGCTATTCTTGAGAATTCAGTGAATAACCCCCTGCTCGCTGGCGTGCCGGCTGTTTCTTTGGATAGATACCTTTCTCGCCTTATCACTACAAAGAAGTATACTATTGTGGTGGTCAAGCAAAAAGGTGAAATGCCAAATGTCAAACGCTATGTCTCCAACATCATTTCTCCAGGTACCAACTTTGAATATCTGAGTGAACCAAACGAAAACAATATTGTTTCACTCATGATCGATGAAAATGCAGGTATCTACTCTGTAGGCTATGCTGCTATCGATGTGAGTACCGGTAAAACCATTTGTAATGAAATCCACTCTACGCGTGATGACAAAACCTACGCATTAGATGAAGCCTTTAACCTTTTACAAACCTATACCACTTCTGAAGTGATCATTACACTTGAGGGCAAGGAGATCGATAAGGAATGGTTGTTGCACTATTTGGAACTTGACTCCCTTCATCACACGTTAAACACAAAACAATTTAAAATTCATTTTCAAAATGAACTCTTTACGCGTGTTTTTAACATTAACTCTTTTCTCTCCGCCATTGAGTTTTTGGATCTCGAAAGGCATCCTTACACAACAGAGTCTTTGGCTGTTTTGATAGATTTTATCATCGAACATGATGAAAGTATCATTGAAAAGATGAACAAACCGCAGTTTCTAGGCAATAACCGTTATATGTATATCGGGAACAATGCCATGGAACAGCTTTCCGTTATCTCCCGTGATCCTTCTGACATCACTCTTCTTGATCTTATAGACAAAACCTCCACAGCATTTGGAAAACGTCTTCTAAAAGAACGTCTACTCAATCCTATCTGTGATAAAGATATTCTTGAAAAACGTTACAACTTGACAGAATTACTGCTTCCAAGTATCGACCGTTTTGAGACACATCTTAAGCAAATCTATGATCTTGAACGCATCACAAGGCGCATTAAACTGCGTAAACTACACCCTGTAGAGCTTACCTATATCGCTATGTCAATGGAGGCTGTCTTGAAACTTCTTGACGATGCACAAGGCAACGGTCTTGAAGTAGAGAGCAGACTCTATGATGAAACTCAAGAGATGCTCAAAGTTCTAAATGACACTTTCAAACTGGATGTCTGTGCAAGATTTCGTATAGAACAGATCAATGACAACCTTTTTAAAGATGGCATCTACCCTGCTATTGACACTATCGTAAAGAGGCAACAAAAAGAAGTCAATAAGATGGACAGTGTAGCTACCCATGTTGAAGCACTCTTTGAAAAAGACAAACTTATCATGGGAACGACGCGTTACACGACTGTCTCTTACCTGGAGAGTGAAGGATACTTTCTTAATCTCACAAAAAACAGGTTTACACTCATAGAAAAATCACTTAAAGACTCTTTTATCACGATCGATGACCAGCATCATTTTTTTAAAGACTTTCACTACAGGTATCTTAAAAATGCAGTGAAAGTACAAGCACCTCTTTTTGAAGAGATCACAAGAAACTATGAGACGGCTCAAGTTAAACTTGTCTCACTGGTTAAACAGCGTTATATTGAAAGCCTTGACTTGCTTGAAAACAGGTTCTCGTTATTGCTTGACAAACTCATCTCTTTTATTGCCAACATTGATGTAGCTATCTCGAATGCAAAATGTACCAAAAAAATGAATCTTTCCCGCCCTCTCATTGAAGAGGGAAATTTCTATGAAGCTACTGCACTGCGACACCCTATCATCGAAGCCAATGATGAAAGAGGGATATATGTACCCAATGATATCTTTTTGGGTTCCAACAATAACACAGCGCATAATCACATCACGCTCAATGCAAGTGATGGAGAAGATGTACTTGGCGTACTTCTTTATGGTATTAACTCTTCGGGTAAGTCTTCACTGATGAAGAGTATTGGGCTGTGCGTAGTATTGGCACAGGCAGGATTTTTCGTGCCTGCAGTAGAACTTCGTTTTGGACTTTACGATAAACTGTTTACCCGTATCGTCTCACGAGATAACCTTTATAAAGGATTATCTACCTTTGCTGTGGAGATGATGGAACTCAAAAATATCTTTAACCGTGCAAATGAGCGCTCTTTGATCCTTGGCGATGAGATCTCCCAGGGAACAGAGACAGAATCTGCTCTTGCTATTGTAGCAAGCGCCATTTTAAAGCTTATCTCCCTCAAATCAACCTTCATCTTTGCTACGCATTTACACCAGCTAGGAAGCATTCCTCAGCTACAAAATCTGAAACATTTGATCTTCCTGCATTTAGGTATCAAATATGATGAAGAAAATGATACGCTTATCTATAACAGGGTCTTGCAATTGGGCCGAGGAGATAGTCTTTATGGTTTAGAGTTTGCCAAATCACTGCATATGGACAAAGAATTTCTACAGATGGCACAAACCATTAGAGAAAATCTCAACCATTCTAGCAGTGAAATAAAGAAACTACGCAAACAAAAAAGCAGTAAATACAATAAAGAACTATTTTTAAGCCGTTGTGCTCTTTGTGATGAGAATGTTGAAGATGTGCATCACATTGCTGCACAAAAAGATGCGAACAGCGATGGGCATATTGATCACTTCCATAAAAACCATAAGTACAACCTCATTCCATTATGTAAAAAACACCATACTATGGTACATGAAGGGAAGGTTATTATTTCAGGATTTGTGATGACAAGTGAGGGATTAAAATTACACTATGAGGTAAAAGAGTAGCGCAGGAGGAATACCCACGCTACGAAAAAAATTTCTGTTTTAGCTTTTAAGTGGCGTCACATACATATTGATATAGCGCCCTTCTTGATGTGCATCTTTTTCTAGATTACCCACATCTTCAAGCATCGGCCATACACGCTTAAGCACGTCAACACCCCACTCCGGGTTTGCCATTTCTCGTCCACGAAGGAAAACGCGTAGCTTTACATGTTTTCCTTTTTCAAGGAATTCTCTTGCATGTTTGACTTTGTAGTTAATGTCATTTTCTGCAATCTTACATGAAAACTTGACTTCTTTAACATCTATGATCTTTTGGTTCTTTTTTGCTTCTTTTTTCTTCTTATCAAGTTCGTACTTGTGTTTACTATAGTCCATGACTTTTGCAACAGGCGGTTTTGCATCTGGAGACATAAGCACAAGGTCTAGACCTCTCTCTTCTGCTATCTGCATTGCCTCCGCGCGCGAGACGATACCAAACTGTTCGCCATCTTCACCTAGAACTCTAAGTTCGTTGATTCTGATAGCATCGTTCATGATAGTATCGTCAGCTTTTTTTCTACCTCTGTTTCTGTCGTTTTGTTTACTCAAATTTTACCTTCTTGAAGTTGTTGTGTTAATTCTACCATAAATTCGTCTTGTGTAAGATTATACTGTTTTCTGTTCCTTCTGTTTCTAATCGCTACAGATTTTCTCTCTACTTCTTCATCCCCAATAATCACTACATACGGTACTTTCTGCTTTTCAGCTGTTCTGATACGCTTATTCAAAGAATCATTTTTATCATAGACTTCTGAATCTATACCCTCAAGCATCAATGCTTTCTTAAGTGAACTCGCATAAGCTACGTGACTTTCAGAGATGGGAACAAAGATCACTTGTGTTGGTGCTATGAAGAAAGGAAACTCTCCTGCATAGTGTTCTGTCAAGATAGCAATAAAACGTTCAAATGAGCCCAAAATAGCGCGGTGGATCATTACGGGCTGTTTACGTGTGTTGTCTTCAGCCACATACTCGACTCCAAATCTCTCAGGCAGGTTAAAGTCTACCTGAATGGTACCACACTGCCATTTACGTCCAAGCGCATCGGTGATCTTGACATCAATCTTGGGTCCGTAAAATGCTCCGCCACCTTCATCTATAGTAAACGGCAAATTGTTTTCATTTAAAGCATCTTTGAGTCCTTGTGTTGCTATTTCCCATACATCATCATTACCAATAGCTTTTTCCGGTTTGGTGGAAATTTCCATTGTATACTCAAAATCAAAAAGCTTCATCACAGAGTCAACAAACTCTACTACTTCAATGACTTCTGAAGCAATCTGCTCTGGAGCACAGAAGATATGTGCATCATCTTGTGTAAATTCTCTTACACGAAGCAGCCCGTGAAGTACACCTGATTTTTCATGTCTGTGTACTACACCATATTCATAAAACTTTACGGGCAGATCACGGTAACTTTTCTGTGTCTGCTTAAATATTTGGATATGCCCAATACAGTTCATCGGTTTGATTCCGTACTCTTGTTCATCGATAGTCGTAAGGTACATATTTTCACCATAACATGCATAGTGCCCTGATGTTTTCCACATATCCGCCTTGAGAATCTCCGGACCACGTACCGGTTGATACCCTCTTACTCGGTGTGCTTTATGGAGTATCTCTTCGAGTTTTGCTCTAAGTTTTGCTCCTTGTGGCATCCAAAACGGCAACCCTGCACCCGACTCCTCATCGAACATAAAAAGTCCCATTTCTGCACCGATCTTACGGTGATCACGTTTTTTCGCCTCTTCAAGCATCATCATATGTGCTTTGAGTGATTCTTTATCTGCAAAAGCAATACCGTAGATACGTGTAAGCATTTCGGCATTTTCATCGCCACCAAGGTATGCCCCGGCTACTCTTGTGAGTTTAAAATTGTTTAGAAATCTCAATGCTGGTACGTGAGGACCGCGGCAAAGATCTTCAAAATCTCCTTGTTTGTAGATAGAAAGTACATCATCTTCTATGCGGGACATTACTTTTAGTTTCAAGTCATCATTGGCAAACTTGACTAAAGCTTCATCTTTGGTTATTTCATATTTTTCGATCTTATACTTTTTCTTGATGAGATCTTTCATCTTTTTTTCGATGGTTTTTAGGTCTTCTTCACCTATCTTCTCATCTACTCTAAAGTCGTAGTAAAATCCCTCATCCACAACCGGTCCAACAAAGAACTGTGAGTTAGGATAAAGCTCTGTAATGGCTTGTGCCATCAAGTGTGCGGTAGAGTGCCTTATGATCTCGAGCGCATGTCCGCTGTTATCGTATTCTATGGGTGTTGCTGTGCAGTTTTCTCCTGCACTTTGTGTATCTAGCGTATTTCCCTGGTTATCTAAATAACCAATAATATTTTCACTCAAATTAAACCTTTATGTATCGCAGCTTACTGTGCCACGCGTTAAAATGCAGCTATTATAGCTAAAAGTTAGGTAAAAATGAATTAAGGAATTGAAAATTACAAAAGATATGGTGATCAAGATTGGATTTGAACTGTAGTTTAGGTTATTGAAGAAACACATATATATGGTGCTCGATACAAGATTCGAACTTGTGACCACCTCCATGTCATGGAGGCACTCTACCGCTGAGTTAATCGAGCAATTGTTTTATCACATATTGATAGGACGCAATCGCAACAAAGTCACGATTACTACGCTAACACTAAGTTCCCTTCAGCAGGGTGCTCAAGCGCTGGCGTTTTATGGAGTGCGATTATATACAAAAACAACTTAAGAGCAGACTAGCCTTAGAGGCCAAAAACTCTGCTTCTTACAAAACTTATCAAATAAAGAATGTACTTGCTATATAAATGTCTCCGCAACAAACGTCTTAGTCACTTTTCCGCCAAAACGATAAACCCCCTCTTCATAACTCACATAAAGCTCATCACCACTTGCAGGATGTACTTTTATATGGTTGGGCACTTTATCTTCCTTATGGTTGCGTATGAAACATGCTACCACACCCATCCCGCAAACCAAAGTCTCATCTTCAAACCCGCGTTCATAAGTACCTACATACATCGTGTCGCCTTCTACCTTACAAATGTTGACATTTGCATTGTATTTTTCACACAGTACTCTTGCGTGTTCCCGATCAAACGTATCAAGGTTAGCGCGAACAGCAACCAAGTGAGGTGCTCCGGTATCTATAAGCCACCACGTTTCTCCATACTCCTGGATATCTTCTCTTTGAATATCGGGTTTTACCATATCAGTTACCACGTAGAGTCCATTGACTGTTGCGTGCATGACGCCTGCTCCTGTCAAAAATTCGGAAGTGTTATCTTTAGAGATGCCTTTTTCATGCGCAAAATGTGCTGCACACCTCGAAGCATCTGCGCACATATCTTCTTTACTTCCGTCAAAGTTATAAAACTCCCATTCAAAATCATATGTCTCATGCGGCAGTAAAACCACCATACCGTCCGCACCTACACCATTTTGTCTATGGCACAGTTTTCTCGCAAGTGCAGCTCTGTCTGCTTTTTTCTTAGCTATAAAGATAACAAAATCCTTGCCATTGACTGAATATTTAGTCACTGTCACTTAAAGTCCCTTAAAATTTGTTCTTTTGCTCTCTCACATTCTTGTTGGAGCTCTCTTAGATCACCTCTATTATCTATAGTATATGTTGCCCTTCTTCGCTTTTCGTCCACATCTCTTTGTGCTTCTATACGTTTTAGCGCATCTTTGGCACTATATCCGTCTCTTTGCATAAGTCTTTTCAACTGTTGTTCTTTTGTAGTATAAACAACAAGAGATCTTTTTATAGGATAACGTCCGCCTTCAAAAAAAAGGGGAATATCTATGATGTAGGGTTTTTTTAATTTATCTTCTTTTAATGCTTGTTGTTCTATTTCATCATAAATCAGAGGATGGAGCAGTGCTTCGAGTGCTTTACGTTTAGCCGCATCCGCAAAGACGATAGCCCCTAAAGCTTTTCTGTCTACTTTGTCATTGTTTACCAATCCGCTGCCAAACAGTTGGGCAACTTTTCGATACTGCTCATCCAAAATTTGATGTGCTATTTTATCTGCGTCAATTATTTTAAATCCCAACGAAGTTAAAATCTCCGATACACTACTCTTTCCTGTTGCAATACTCCCTGTTAGAACGACGGCATAGTCAAAGGCCATAATGTTTCCTTTTTGGTCTTCGTAGTGGACGAAAGCAATATCAACTTTAGTTTGGAACTATAAAAAGACAAACTATTGGCGTTTACTTACGGTTATCACCACTTTCTAAATGATTTTAACTGCATCTCATCATAGCCGTATATATCATTTCTAAATTGTAGCTTTCCATCATAATCTACCCATGCCGTCAAATAAATAACATCTATGGGCACTTTTTCATTTAAATTGAAATGCTTATTCTCTTTTCCTTTGAGTGTATTTTGTGCTTTTTCAAAATTGATATTACTGTTAAAGGTAGTAAAAGTTTCCAGTAATTCTCTTGGTTTTTGTAAACGGATACATCCATGGCTAAATGCCCTTTTATCTCTTTCAAAAAGATATTTTGAAGGCGTATCATGCATGTAGACTGCAAATTTATTAGGGAATAAAAACTTCACTTTCCCCAAGGCATTATGGTTTCCCGGTGTCTGCGCAAAACGATAGGGCATATGTTTACTATAACGGTATTTGTTCCAATCAACTGAAGCGGGATTAATCTTTTGTGCATCTCTGTCCCATCCGCTATAGATTTCTATCCTTTCTCTTGACATTGCATTTGAATTGCGCAGCAACTTAGGAATCATCTCCTTTTGAATAATACTTTTAGGTATATTCCAATGGGGGTTAAGAACAATCTGCTCTACTGTATCACTAAAAATAGGTGTAGGATGTTTTGGCGTTCCTGTAATGACTCTCATCGTTTGCAGCAAGGCTCCATCCTCCTCAAAATAGAGTTGAAAGTCCGGGATATTAATGATAATATGTCTTTTCGCCTCCCTTTCATTGAGCCATTTAAGACGGTCCAAATTCAGACGAATGGTCATAATCCGCTCATCTACACTTTTATTGAGAGTTCGCAGTGTTTCCGGACCGACAACACCGTCTGGCTCAAGGCCATTGCGCGTCTGGAAATGCTTTACTGCTTTTTGTAAACAGGTATCATACACAAGGCCTTCCTGGCTCTGTGCACAAGATATATAATCCCCTGTTACAAGTAGCCTTTCTCGAAGAGCACTAACGCCTTGCATGCTTGCTCCTAGGTTAACCTTCTTGGCAAAAACCACATTTCCCCAGCCACCATTGTCCCGGATAGCCATATATTTTTTTAACTCTTTTTGCAACGCTTTATAGCGATATGCCTGTGGCATGGCTGCTTGGAGTTGCGCTGTTAAGCTTTGTCCTAGTGCAGCATTTTCAACCATACCTATAGGATCCGTATCCGGTCTATGCAAGATCCATTCCGTACTTACATCATTGACTATCAGATTAGAGATTCTCGCTTGAAATGCACCCCAGTTGATGCTTCCAAAATACGTATAATCCGTATATGCTTTATAAAGTTGGGAAATTTTAAATTCAAGTTTTATCTTTTCCGTAAGTGTTCCGTCGTTTGCGTATATATTTTGAGCTTCTTCTTCTAAAAGAAAGGCGTCTTTATGCAGTTGACCGTTTTTATCGAGAGTTCCGTCATTTTGTATCTGTGCAAAAAGTTCTTTTGCAGAAGTAGACAAAGAGTCCTCATGCATCCATACTGGCATAAAAAGTACGCGCGTATAAAGTTTTCTTAAAAAGCTATGCTCTGGTTGTCTCTGAAGCGAGTTTAACATTACGTTTGAAGCATTTTCCTGGAACGCCAAGCTGGCTGTTTTCCCCGAGGCACTCTCTCCAAACAACAATACAGAACAAAGTCCTAACTTCACAAGTAACCGCAGCGCTCTATTTTTTAATTTTATCATCTATTTGTATCCATAAAAAATTTTAGTTAATAGTATATCCAAATAATGTACAGAAATAATTTTTATTCATTTCAAATACCCCTATCTTTCATGCATAACTGCTGCATTGAAATACGCTAATCTGTTAGACAAACAACAAGAAAATAAACACCACAAACAAGATCACATGCAAGAATCCTTCAAGCATATTCGTCTCTCCATCATTAAAGTTTACGATGCTCACCAGTAAAGTTAACCCCAGCATCACACCTTGTACCGGAGTAAGAGCAAGGTTTAAGCTCATATCCATATAACGTGTTACAAGTATCACGGCAGGTATCGTTAAAAGAACGGTTGCCAAAGAAGCACCCAACGCGATGTTTACAACACACTGCAGCACGTACAGCAGTGATGAGCTCCGGAGCGGCAGAAATAATGGCTACACCTACCGCCCCTATAGTCAATGGCAACCCGTATGTTCGCAAGGTATTGCCCATAAAAAGGGCCAATATTTCAGAAAGTGCGCCAATGGCAACGATTGCCGCGACAAGATTGATACTGTGATACCATCCGTTAATATCGTGATGTTTACACTCTTCATCTGCTTGACACGCCTTCATCTCTTCACTATTATATTCAAAAAAATACTTATGAGATGCCAATTGTATTCGTGTAAAAATAATGTAAAGCAGGATAAACATGACAACATTAAACATCATATACATATCAATATGTGCAGCATCGATAAAGTGTGGTATAACCATAGCGATACCTATGGCAACAAGCAGCATGGAGAGGTAAGAGTTTGAAGAGTCTACATTGTAAGGCTGCTCTCCATATTTTATACCACCTATAATCGCAGCTAGTCCCAAAAGGGCATTAATATCCAACATAATGGCAGAATAGATAGTATCACGGGCCAAAACGGGGTTATGCTCATGTATCATCATAATGACGATAATAACAATCTCCACAACAACCGCAGAGACCGTTAAGATGAGTGTTCCATAGGGCTCTTTAAACTTTTCCGCAAGCATCTCTGCATGGTGTGCCACAGACATAGCAGCATAGATGATGACTGCAAATAAAACAGCAAATCCTATGAGGTTTCCTATTGTTGTCTGCACCAAAGCATGTTCAAAATGGCTGATTACAAAATAGGTAATGAGGGCCGTAAAGAGACTGTACTCTTTTGAAAAATCTTTAAGTAATTGCATTAGGCTAAGATATCCTTATATTCCCTGTTCGCATTGAGTTTAAGTTTCCCATCCTCTTTCATCAAACGCGTATCCCCTTTTTTATATGCTTTCTTCAAATTTTTCAGTATTTTTTCCTGCTGTTTTTCTTTCGTCACACTTCGTTGTTTGAAAAACTTTTTAATGCCTATCCAACGCTCTTCTACTACCTCAACGCTATCGTCTGCTGTAACGATTTCAATAGCCTCTTGTGGTTTTTTCTGTTCAAGTCTATGAACATACAGTGTACGCATTTCATAAAACGCCTCTTTAAGCAAATCTATTTCACTCCTAAGTGTGGTAGATATCTGTTTGTTGCTCTTTTTAAGATCTTTTACCGTACCTTTAAGCACAGCAATCGTTTCATCTTTGGCTTCAAGAAGTGCCTCATAATCTTTTTGGAGTTTTTCTGTAGGGATAGATGTTATTTTAGCAGTTACAGGTTTTTTGACTTCTTGCACAGGTGCAGAAGTTTCATTTTCTGTTGTGTTGTCAACCACGATGTAAAGTTTACCCTCAACATTTTTAGCAGTAAGTACACCTCTTTTTATTTTTGCATAGACTGCTTGTCTTGAGATACCCAGTTCTTTGGCATACTCTGCTGGTTTCATCAACTTTTCCATATAGTGTGCCCTGCCTCATTTGTATGATTGTCAATCATAACATAAAATTAATGAAAAGTGTCAACTACTTTTGTGTGCCGTCCAGTACCGGAACAAACAGGCACTGCTCAATACTTTCTGAAGTGATGCGTCCATTTCTTTTATAATAACGGGTAATGAGATGATAGTCTTTACGCTGTTCAACTGGAGCGAGCAAAATGCCCCCTTCTGCCAACTGCTCAAAGAGTACTGCAGGAACCTCTTTTGCTGTAGCTGAAAACAAGATTCGTTCAAAAGGGGCATACTGTTTCCAGCCTCTCTGCCCGTCATCAAAACGTGTAAAGATATTGTGCATTTCATGTTCTGAAAAACGCCCTTTAGCCTCTTTAAGAAGCTCATCAATACGCTCTATGGTAAAGACGCGACGACAAATCTTACTCAAAATAGCAGCCTGATAACCGCTTCCACATCCTAGTTCAAGTACAGAGTCAACCCCGTCAAGCTCTAAATGTTGTGTCATTTTTGCTACGGTCAAAGGTGAAGATATCCATTGGCTTGCAGCCAAAGGAAGTGCCTCAAGCTGATATGCGAGGTGTTTAAATTCATTGGGGACAAATATCTCTCTGTCAACAGCTAGAAATGCGTCTTTTACGTAAGCATCCAATACAAAGTATTTCTCAATTTCTGTAACAAGATTTCGTCGCTGTCTCGCTTTTATCATACGCCCTCTTCCCCAAAAGTTCTAAATATTAAGAGGATTTTATCTAAAATGTGATTAATCCATCACGATATAACGTCTCATTTTTTTAATTTCGCGGAAATCCACTACCCCTTCTACGGTCTCTTTTTCATCATTCATAACCATATTGCCATTAGGGCCAATGATCGCGGATGAACTTGCCATATCCGCATCAGAACTGTTTGCAACAAGTACATAACACTGATTCATCACTGCTAAGGCGCGGGAGAGTATCTCCATGTGTACTTTACGAAGCAAGCCCCATCTTGCCGGGACAAGCACCACATCTGCACCCTCTATCTGCTTCCATAAGTCTTTAAATCGTAATTCAAAACAGATAAGCAACGCATACGTGATGCCATTTATCTCAAAAGGCTTTATCTTTTTTTCTTTCCCCGCAGCAAGATAGATATCTTCATTCCCCAGCTTAAAAAGTTTGGCTTTATCTTGCCTGTGAACTACTTTGTGTTTGTGTATCACTACTGCCTGATTGACAAACTCATCTCCATCTTCGAGAATAAGTGTCAAGACGACTATTTGTTCATCTACTATTTGTTTAAGGGTTTTGAGTGCTTTAGCCGAAAATTTTGCAGCAGTACTCAAGTGTTCATAATCATAGGCAGTAAGATAAACTTCCGGTGCAATGATAATATCTTTATCCTGGTAGGCATTAAGATAGCCCAGTAGAGTATCCAGATTCGTCTGATAGCGTTTGGCTGAAGGGAGCTGCAGTAAAACAGCTTCCATTTTTTTAGGTATTCTTATCATACTTTCCTCCTTTCAAAAGTGGCTACTCACTTGAGTTACTGTTGAAGTAGACTTAGTATCAACGTAGGGTAAGGAATCTTGTTTCTTTTCTGTTCCATTCATCAAAAATCATCCAGATCAAGGCTTCCTTTTGAGTAGTTTGTCACATTTCCCTCAAAAAAGTTCGTTTTTTGGTCATTAAATTGAGAAAAATTCTCTACCCATTTGATAGGATGCTCTACATTATAAAGCTTTTCCAATCCAACGGCATGCAGTCTTTTGTCTGCAAGATGCTGAATGTACTGTTCAATGATTTTATCTGTAAGCCCCAATATCTGACCTTGAGTGATGTAAGAGCCCCATTCACTTTCCAATTTTACCGCATCTTTGAACATTTGATATACGTCATCTATGAGCGCCTTGGTAAAGAGTTCCGGTCTTTCTTTTTTTGTCGTATTGATCATATTTTGAAAAAGTAAAAGATGTGTCACTTCGTCTCTTTGTATGAACCTGATCATCTGTGCGGTTCCAAGCATTTTATCGGAGCGTGCAAGTGTGTACAGATAGGCAAACCCGCTATAGAAGTAGATACCTTCAAGTATCTGATTGGCAAACATCGCTTTGACGATATTTTCATCGCTTGGGTTGGCTGAAAGCTCATCATATACTTTTGCAATAGCATCATTTTTGGTCTTAAGCATCATATCTCTTCTCCAAAGCTCATAAATCTCATGTGAATTTGTAGAGATGCTATCTACCATTACTGCATAGCTTTGAGAGTGCAATGCTTCTTCAAATGCCTGTCTTACCAAAATAAGGTTGACTTCCGGAGCAGTAATGAAGGGGTTGAGATTATCGATAATATTATTAGTCTGGAGCGAATCCATAAAGATAAGCTGTGCGAGTACTTTGTCATATGCCGATTTCTCTGCATCTGTAAGGTGCTTATAGTCATTGACATCTCTTGTCATGTCCACCTCTTTGGGGAACCATGTGTTGTTAAGCATCATCTCCCAGAGGTTGTAGGCCCATTGATACTTGATATCGTTAAGTTCAAATATCCCTGTTGGATTCCCACCGAATATTCTTCGTTCACTTGTTTTTTCCCGAGATTGGGGATTATATATTTTTTTACGTTGCATCTACACACCTTGATAGTTTTTTCATCTATTATTTTAAAACATTATACACATTTTGTCTTTTTTTCAGCTAGACTTTGACTATGAAAACATTAGAACAAGATAAAGTAGAACAACTCTTACAACTTGTCCAAGATAAACCCGCACAGCGTATTGTTCATTTCTCTGATGGTAGCCACACACTCACTAAAAACCTGAGCACTCTTTGCAGAAAATATAACAGTGAATACCATTTAAACTGTACCAAAGAGGTCTTTTTTGACAAATCTACCACAAAATATGCAAACCAGCCTCATATGCATATTGTAAAATTCAACCTCCTTCGTCCCAGATATAAAATACAAGCTATAGAATATGATTATCTTTTTGCAACACTGGATTTTACAAAAGAAGATAAAAAAACATTTTTGGAAAAGTGCTACCCTATTATTAAAACAGGGGGGAATATCATCATTTTCATACCAAATAGCAATTATTCCCAACGTGATGCATGGAGAGCACTATTAGAAGAGCAATACTATGTTTCAACAAATATTATAGACAACCTCTTTGAACACTATGACATCATTGTCTCAAAACGTATGCATGGATGGGGAAATTAAATAAGTTCGATTATGGCAGCTTTTCTAATTATTGAAATTCGTACCCGAATAAAAGTACAAAAGACAATAAAAAGCTGCCTAGAAAGCATTTTCTTTCATAGTATAAATAAAGCATCTTAACAAGGGGGGAAGGAAAGATGCTCTTCTACTGCTTTCACAAAGAGAGTATAGCCTTTCCTTGTGAATTGTTTGTGTAGTAACAATAAATCCTTAAAACCAGTTGCTCTGTTTTATTTTATAAATAAGAACAACAATAATCAGTAACCATTTTCACATGTACTTGAAATTTAGAGTTTGCAGGCACATCAAAAGATTCATTGCCCTTAATACTTACCCATCTATCACTCCCGGGAAGTTTTACATCCAACTCACCTGAAGTGATTTCCATCAATTCAGGTGCAACTGTGCTAAACTCATATTCGCCAGGTAGCATAAATCCTAAAGTTTTCTTACTCCCATCTGTAAAATTCACTGTACGACTTGTCACTGCACCTTCAAAATAACTGTTACCCGCCCGTTCTATATTTACGTTTTCAAATCGCTTCATTTTTCTTCCTTAGGTTATGTGTGAAATTATAACAAAACAACATTACACACCGATTCTACATAGCAAGAATATACTCAAATTTATATTCAATGGAGGGCACCTATATGAAAAAAAATCGTTCGTATCATGCGCAGGTTGCTATCGTCGGTGGCGGCATCTCCGGTGCTGCGTTGCTTTTTATGCTCTCTAGATATACGAACGTTGAGTCTGTCTCTCTTTTTGAAAAATATGACGAACCTGCAACGCTGAACTCTTCTGCCAAAGCGAACTCCCAAACTTTGCATATGGGTGATATTGAAACCAATTATAATCTTAAAAAGGCAAAAAAAGTCTCTGCTTCTTCTTCTATGGTTGCCAATTTCATTATCCATTTTAACTATGAAAATACGATAGGGTTTAGAAAAACCAAGATGGTTTTAGCGGTAGGAGCCGAAGAGATCATTCGTCTTAAAGAACGTCATCAAACGCTTAAAACCTTTTTTCCTTATCTTGAACTTTGGGATGCAAAAGAGCTTGAAACCATAGAACCAATGCTAACAAAAGGTCGCGAAGAGCCTATTATGGCACTTGGCGTAAAAGATAAAATCACTACCGTTAATTTTGGGAAATTAAGTCAAACATTCATAGACCTTGCCCAGGAAGAATCCTGCAGTGTTGCTCTTAACTTTGGTACGAAAGTAACACAAATCACCAAAAAGTGGAATAAATTTGTCATTCACACCGACAAAGGTGAGTTTATGAGTGATGTCGTGGTAGTAAATGCCGGAGCGCACTCTTTACTCATTGCACATGAAATGGGCTATGGTCATGACTATGCCATGCTGCCTATAGGAGGAAATTTTTACTTTGCAAAAGAACAGTTACTACATGCAAAGGTCTATACGATGCAAAACCCAAAACTCCCTTTTGCAGCGGTACATGGGGACCCAGACCTTACTGTGGAGTGGAAAACACGTTTTGGTCCTACTGCTTTTGCAACGCCTAAACTTGAACCCTATCACGAGCTGGAAATACTCAATCTCTTTGACCTGCTTAGTCTTGACGGCAGTGTGTTGAGTGTTTACTATGACCTTATGAAAGATAAGGATATCCGCGCCTTCATCATACGTAACTTTGCCCATGAACTTCCCGGTATAGGAGATGAATTGTTCATCAAAGAGGCACAAAAACTCATCCCTACTTTACGTAGTGAAGACATAGAATATGCCAAAGGATATGGCGGTATGCGACCACAGATCATTGATAAAAAAGCCAAAACACTACTTTTAGGAGAAGCTAAAATAGATACTGGTGAAGGAATCATCTTCAATATGACTCCCTCACCAGGTGCTTCCAGCTGTTTGGGGAATGCCTTTGAAGATGCAAAGATTCTTTGTGACTTTTTAAGTGTGGATTTATTCAAGAGAAAAATAAAAAAGGAGTTGTGCGATGAAAAAGAATACTGTTACATTAATTGACAATAGTACAGAGAAACGATACGAATATAATATTTTAGAGAGTACAAGAGGTCCCTCTGTCGTAGATATACGAAGTTTTTTCGTAGATACAGGCATGTTCACCTATGATCCCGGATACACATCCACTGCGAGTTGTGAATCTGCCGTTACGTTTATCGATGGAGGAAAAGGTGAGTTAAGGTATCGTGGTGTCCCCATAGAAGAGTTGGCCAATAATCACAGTTATATGGAGATATGCTACCTTCTTCTTAATGAACGTCTCCCCTCAGCCCAAGAGCTCAACAGCTTCGATCTTGAGATTCGTCACCGTGCGTTTTTACATGAAGGTTTACGAAATCTTTTTAATGCCTTTCCCGACAATGCGCACCCCATGGCAACACTCTCTGCTGCTGTCACTGCACTCTCCACTTTTTATAATGACCATACTGATATGGACAAAGAGGAAGAGTATCAAGAGATGGCACGGCGTATCATTTCAAAAATTCCCACCATTGCAGCTTTTGCCTATAGGCACTCCTTGGGTATACCTTTTATTCAACCCGATATAGATTTGAATTTCACGAAAAACTTCCTGACTATGATGCGCGCCTACCCTGGAGGGAAAATGCATCTTTGTGCAAACGGGCATGAAGATATAAAGGATGTTGAAGTGCGTGCTTTAGACACCATTTTCACTCTGCATGCAGACCATGAGCAGAATGCATCTACTACAGTAGTAAGAGGCGTTGCCTCTACAGGTGCGCATCCTTATGTCGCCATTGCTTCAGGCATCTCTGCACTTTGGGGCCGTGCGCATGGAGGCGCCAATGAATCTGTCATCGCCCAACTTGAACTTATAGGCAGTGTTGAAAATGTAGAAGCTTTCATAAAAAGAGCCAAAGATCCGGATGATGACTTTAGGCTCATGGGTTTTGGACACAGAGTCTATAAAAACTTTGATCCCCGTGCCAAAATTCTCAAAAAACTACAAGATGAACTCAAAGAAGAACTCAATCTCGATTCACACCTCATGGAAATAGCAGGGAAGATAGAAGAGATAGCGCTGAATGACCCATATTTTATTTCAAGAAACCTTTACCCGAATATTGATTTTTATACAGGTATCATCTTAACTGCACTCCAAATACCAAAAACCATGTTCACTCCTATTTTTGTCATAGGAAGGACCGTAGGATGGATAAGCCAATGGATAGAATTTAAAAAAGATAAAACCTCTAAAATTGCCCGACCAAGACAACGCTATATCGGTGCGTGATAAAAATTATCATTTCATCGTCAAATAGCCTCTTTTTAGGGGCTAAAATAAGCCTTTTTATTTTATTTTCCATACTGGGAGTTAAGAAAGGGTTTGAAATGGCTTATTTTGTGTTATAGGTAGTGTAAATAGCTTTTTAGTCATAAACTGATTGATGCTTTGCTTTGCCTTTCATTTTTTTAAAAAAAATGAAACAAAAAATCGTCGTGGCTCTCGAATCGCTTCACTTTCAAGGTCGTTCGCCACGACACTGTTTTTTAATATCGCTAGGCTATCGCCAATTTTCGAATTATCTACTTTATATAACTCTAAACGAACCACCAATTTTTTCTCTATAAAAGTTTAAGTCGCTTGTGCTTTTTTCTTTTTGGCTTGTTTCTCTTTTTTTGCGTATGAAAAAAAAGAAAAGGAATGAAGAAGGAAGAGATAAAAGTTTTGGCTGTAAATGAATTTGCATTTTGGATCCCCGAGTGCCTGCAAGAAATGCCCTTGGGGTGCAAGCCCGAGGATGATGAAATATTGAAAAAGAGTGGAAGTTAGAGCTAAGAATTTATTGACACCCAACACACTCTTGAGATCTATCTTCTACATCATTAGAACTCTCAGGAGACTGACTTCTCAAATAGTAAGTCGACTTCAATCCAAACTTCCAAGCATTCATATAAATCTCATTGAGGTATTTACCGCTTGCTTTGTCAAGTGTGATAAAGATATTTAGACTCTGCCCCTGGTCTATCCATTTTTGGCGGATAGCTCCCGCTTTGATAAGGAGATTTTGATCCAAGTCATAACTTGGTGTATAGTATTGCCAAGTCTCAGATGAGAGATTTGGTGCAACTACAGGGATGAGCCCGGAAAGGTTCTCTTCAAACCATTTTCTTTTATATACAGGTTCAATGGCTTGCGTGGTTCCCGTCAAGATAGAGATGGATGATGTAGGTGCGATAGCCATCAAATACCCATTTCTCATACCATCTGTTTTAACTTTCTCTTTGAGTGCCAACCAGTCATGGCTGTATCCAAAAAGTCCGCCTCGGTCAACCAGTTTACGGGCATTCTCATTTGCCTTGTCAATAGGGAAGATACCTTTCGACCAGTCAGATCCTTCATAGGTAGGATATTGCCCTTTCTCTAACGCTAAGTCACTTGAAGATCGGATAGCATAATAAGAGAGAGACTCCATGACTTCATCCACTTTGATAAAGTGCTCATGACTCCCCCACTCTATCTTGTTTTCAGCAAGCATTTGTGCTTCACCCATCACGCCAAGTCCTATGGACCTTGACTTCTCATTTGTTTTCTTTACCTTTGCCAGAGGATAAAAGTTAAGGTCAATAACATTGTCAAGCATACGAATAGCCGTAGGCACAACACGCGCCAGATCTTCTTGTGTATATACTTTTGAGAGGTTGACGGAAGCCAGGTTACAAACTGCCGTGTCGCCATCGGTTTTTTCTTTGTCAACGATCCAAATCTGTTTGCCGTTTAAACTGTCAAGTGCTGTCACTTTTTTAGCCGGTTTTGTCATCCCGTTATCAACGGTAATCATCTCATTTTCATCATAGGCTTCCACAGAACCGTCTTCAAATGTAAACTGCGTTTTGTATGTGTTTGGCGCTGTGTTTTGGAAGATTTCAGTACAAAGGTTTGAACTTCTAATGATGCCTACATGTTTGTTAGGGTTTGATCTGTTTGCTGCATCTTTAAAAGTGAGGAAGGGGTTCCCCGTTTCAAAGTACGATCTCAATATCTCCTTCCAAAGTCCTTTCGCTGAGATCACTTCTCTGGTGATATTCTCAGCAGAATGTTCAAGTTCAGTGTAGCGTTTCTCGAAATTTTCGCCATAAAGTTCTGTCAGTTCCGTTACTTCAAAAGGGTCGAAGAGTGTCCAGGTACTATCAGCCTCTACTCTTTTCATAAAGAGGTCATTGAGCCACAAAGCAGGAAAAAGGTCATGTGCTCTGCGACGCTCTTCACCAGAGTTTTTCTTCAAGTCAAGGAAGTCTCTTACGTCTATATGCCAAGGTTCTATATAGACTGCTATAGCTCCTTTACGTGTTCCTAATTGGTCTACAGCAATAGCAACATCATTGGCGATTTTGAGAAAAGGAACAATCCCCCCGGCTGCATGTTTGTGCCCGTCAATATATGAACCCATGCCACGAACAAGTGACCAGTCCCATCCGATACCGCCACCAAACTTGGAAAGCAGCGCCATCTCTTTGTATCCATCAAAGATACCTTCAATGTTGTCTGGTGTAGAGCCGATATAACACGAGCTGAGTTGGTGTCTGGGTGTTCTGGCATTGGAGAGCGTAGGCGTAGCAGCCATCACTTCAAACTTACTCAAGATATCGTAGAATTTTTTTGCCCATGTTTGGCAGTCAAACTCGTTTTGTGCCAAGAACATCGCCACACCCATAAAGAGCTGTTGAGGGAGTTCTATAGGTACACCATTACGGTCTTTTAACAAATATCTGTCATAAAGTGTACGGATTCCAAGGTAATTAAACTGCAAATCACGTTCAGGCCTAATATACTCATTAAGCTCATCAAGATCATACTTTTCTTTGAGTCCTAGAACGATACGTCCTTCCTTCTCTCCGCGCTCAAAATAATCACGAAGATGATTGTATCCCGTAAAGCCCACTACCTTATGATAGATATCGTATAAAAAAAGTCTGGAAGCTACAAAAGTCCAGTTGGGTCTGTCAATATCGATCTTATCCACTGCTGTTTTAATGAGTGTTGTCTGTATCTCTTCAGAGCTGATCATGTCACGAAACTGGAGTTTTGCATCGACTTCTAATTCACTCTGGCTAACATTATCCAACCCCTCTACAGCTGCTGCTGTATATTTTTGAATCTTAGATACATCCAAGGTTTCTACGCGTCCATTTCGTTTAACAACTCTGATCATATTTTCTCCCAAGTTTTATAGTTTTTTGTAAAAAACCCCCTCTGTCTCGGGGTAAAAATATTAAATGATTCTACAGAAATTATGCTTGAAGACTTGTTAATTACTATATCATTTTTAGACAATATTTTTATAAGAAACTATGATAATTTAGCAAGTGGTATCAAGAGAGGAAGTTGAGATTTTTAGTACAAAATATTCAACGCGGGCATAAACGCCCACGCTACATTTTATTTAAATACCCTAGCAAATATCTTATCAACATTCTTAGTATAATACTCAAAATTAAAACACTCTCTGATCTGTTCTTCAGTAAGTGATTTCCTTAGTTCTTCATCTGCAAGTAGATATTGAAGATAGAGAGACTCACCTTCTTCGTTGGTTGTCGGTTTACCTTGTTGTATCTCTTCCCATACTTTCATCGCATTACGCTGCACTATCCTATATGCGTCTTCACGGCTTACGCCCGCAAGAGGGAGCTCAAGAAGTACTCTTTGAGAAAATACAAGTCCACCTGTCAGATTCAGGTTTTTCATCATATTCTGCGGCATTACAGTAAGGTTTTCAATGACATTATTCATGCGGTGCATCATAAAATCACATGTGATGAAAGAGTCCGGTAGCCAGAAACGTTCTGTTGATGAGTGAGAAATATCTCTCTCATGCCATAGTGCTACATTCTCCATAGCCGGTGTGATGTAGGCTCTTACCATACGTGCCAACCCTGTAATGTTTTCAGTCAAGATAGGGTTTCTTTTATGTGGCATAGCTGAAGATCCTTTTTGACCTTTGGCAAAGTACTCTTCACACTCATATACTTCTGTGCGTTGCCAATGTCTTACTTGCACTGCAAATTTTTCTATACTTGATGCGAGTAATCCCAATGTCGTAGCCAGTCTTGCATAGCGGTCTCTTTGTATCACTTGGTTTGATGCAGGAGCACACTTCAGTCCAAGCTCTTCCATCGCATACTCTTCCAGCTCTAAGGGTGCATGGGCAAAGTTACCCATTGCCCCAGAGATTTGACCTACTGCAATGACATCCATTGTCTGTTCTAAATTCAGTAAATGTCTTGCCATTTCATCATACCATACAGCAAGGACCAAGCCAAAAGTAATAGGCTCACCATGAATACCGTGAGAGCGTCCGACCATAAGTGTCATCTTATGCTCCATGGCTCTTTTTTTGATAGATTCCATCATCATCTTTGTGTCTTCTATGATGATCTTGAGTGATGCTTTCATTTGCAAAGCCACAGCTGAGTCAACTGTATCTGAAGAGGTCATGCCATAGTGAAACCATCTGCTCTCCTCTCCAAGTGTCTCAGATACAGAAGTTGTAAAGGCAATAAGGTCATGTCTTGTTACTGCTTCTATCTCATCTATACGCTCTACAGAAAAGCCTGCATTATCAACGATCTTCTGTGCATCATCATCAGGGATGAGCCCCAATTTATTCCATGCCTTGACAACTGCTATCTCAACATCAAGCCACGCCTGATATTTTGCTTGCATCGTCCAGTTCTTGGTCATCTCTTCTCTTGAGTATCTTTCGATCATGAATATGTTCCTTAGGATAATTTGCACTTAGTAGTATAGCATTCCTGCCTATGAACAATTTTACTTGTAATTAATATTTCACCGCGTTCATCGTGGGTGATAATGCCCACGCTACAAGTGTTAGGTTTTTATGTTAGAATTCTACCAAAATAGCAGTTATAAAAGGGTTAGTAAAAGATGCCATTTGTCAAAGAGAAATTTATAGTGCCAAAGAAAATGCCGGCATTTTTGTTCATCATGCATACCTTCAACTTTACGCAGGGACAAGCACAGCGGGTATTGGCAAAAGGGAGATTACTCATCAACGGAGAATCCATGTTTAATACAGGTGATTGCATAGAAGGGGAAGTAGAAGTAGTCTATTTTAAACCCTCTTCAAAAGGCAATACCCCACTCTTCCAAAACAAAGACTTTATGGTTTACGAGAAATATTCAGGTGTTTTAGTCCACCCCAATACCATGGCTACCCCTTACTCTCTGCTTGATGAAATCCGTGCCATATCAGGCGATAATGCCAATGCGGTACATCGCATTGACATGGAAACCTCTGGGCTTCTTTTAGCAAGTAAACACAAAAAAGCAGAGTCCTATCTGAAGATGTCCTTTGAAGACAGAAGCATCAAAAAATCTTACCTCGCCTGGGTCGACGGCAAGCTTACAGAACCTTTTTCTTCACATGAACCTATCAAAATAAACAATGACTACAGCCGAACCAAACACAAAGTATTTGTCTCTGATGAGGGTAAAGCCTCACATACAGACTTTGTCCCCCTTCAATACGATAAAGAACTGGATGCCACACTGGTAGCATGCTACCCTCACACAGGAAGAACACATCAGATAAGAGTGCATTTGTTTCACGTGAAACATCCTATTTTGGGTGATCCTATTTATGGGACAACTTTTAAAACAGCAAATGCTTACTTGGAAGATGCACTAAACCCGGAAGATAGAATGATACAAATGGGGGCAAGCAGACTCATGCTACACGCAGAAAGTCTGACATTTAACTATGGAAATAAATTTCATATAGAAAGTAAGAGTGATTTTAAAGGGATGAAAAATTTGATTTGTTCGAAGAAAAAAAGAGTTTTTAATTTGTAATTTCAGATGTATTCTTTCTGACATTACTTTGTTTTTTCAACTTCCTCGTTACTAAATTGTGGTGTTGTTTCTCTCGTCATTTTTTTAAAAAAACGAAGCAAAAAATCGTTGTGGCTCTCGAATCGCTCCGCTTACGAGGGCGTTCACCACAACATAGGAATATAATATAGCTAGGCTATCGCCAATTGCTTATTATTTATTTTATATCACTATCAACAAGTCATAAAGTTTTTCTTGATACAGTTTATGTTGCTTGCGCTTTTTTCTTTTTTGGTTACTCTTTTCTATTTTATCGCCGTACAAAAAAGAAAAAAGTAACAAGAATAAATCAAATGAAAAATAGAAACCACATTACTAAAAATGTTATTGTTTCACATGAAACAACTGCCTACACGGCTACGCTATGCTCAGACCGTTTCGGTTCCGACTCTACAAACAACAAGCAGTTGTCGTTTGCTTAACGAGTCTCATTTCTCATCTTCTGAACGAGAATCATAAATAAACCAGCCCACAGCAATCCCCGCAACAAGCACAATAAACCCCAGCATAAAAAGTTCCAAATCAGACATCATGTTCCCCCTCTAACTCCTGTTCTCTAAGCTGGCCACAAGCAGCAGAGATATCCAACCCTTTAGACTCACGGATGGTACAATGCAATCCTCTGGAAGTCAAATACTCTTGAAAGTTTTCCATCTCTTTTTGCGAAGGGCGTTTAAATTCTGTGCCCCCATAAGGGTTAAAATAGATCAAATTCACTTTGGCTTTTATGCCATCAAGGAGACTCAAAAGTTTCTTCGCAGCTGAAATGTCATCGTTGACATCTTTGATGACAAGATACTCAAACATGACTCTTTTCCTGTCGTTGATAGGAAAATTCTTTACTGCATCTATAATTGACTTGATATTGTATGCTTTGTTAATAGGCATTAACTGTTGTCTCAGCGCATCATCAACTGCATGTAAAGAGATAGCCAGATTGACTCCAAGCTCCATCTTTCCAAGCTTTTCTATCTTGGAGCTGAGCCCTGAAGTCGAAATGGTTTGACGGTGCGCAGCAATAGCCATCCCCTCAGGATCTGCAAATATTTTTACAGATTTGACTACCGCATCCAGGTTGTCAAGCGGTTCACCCATACCCATATAAACCAGGTTGACACGACGATTGGCATCTATGTCATTGTCTTTCTTTATCATCCGTACCTGCTCAACGATTTCACCGGCTGTCAGATTACGCATAAAACCGCCCTTTGCAGTCAAACAAAATGCGCACCCTACCTTGCACCCTACCTGAGAGGAGATACAGACCGTATAGCGTTCCTGATGCTTTACAGAGCCATCTTCGTGATACTCCTTCTCTCTCATCAAAAGAAGTACGGCTTCAACCGTATGCCCATCATGAAGTTCAAACAGGTATTTACGACTGCCATCTCTACTCTCTTGTACTGTAACTGTTTTGAGTGGTGTGAGCGTATACTCAGCATCAAGTTTTTCTCGCATCTCTTTTGGAAGATTTTTCATCTGCTCAAAACTGTCTACATATTTATGATAAATCCATGAATAGATCTGCTTTGCCCGAAAAGAAGGTTTGATAATAGATGCCAGCTCTTCTTTGGTTAAATCTTGTATTATTTTTTTATTCATTTACTTTCTCCTCATTCCCTGGTTTAACCCAGGAATCTATAATTGAAATAACTGTGAGGTTTTGGATCTCCGTATCAAGTACGAAGATGACGCAATTATTATTTTTTACTTGCTGTTTATTCACTGTGCTATTCTATTCTTTATGTATTCAGTCAATCTTATCATTGCTTCTTTTTGATTTTTTAAAAAATTTTCATGTGCATTCTCGTCACAATAATTTGTTACTATAAAAATACCGCCTGCTGAAATACCAAATGATTGGGCAACTTTCAGTACAGCGTAATATTCCATATTTTCCAAATGGATATTCTGTGCTAAATAATATTTACCTAAACTTTTATCCGTAGTAATATAGTTAGAGGAGTTCACAAGTGTTTCACGTGAAACATCTTTGGTCGAAGAAACAACATTATCTATGGGGGTATACGAACCGCCCGTGAAAAAACTGTTTTCTATATTACTGGCAGTCTTTGACTCTATAATATCAAAAATCTTCTTTTCTCCATACGAACCTGCCGTACCCACAAAAAGAATAAATTTTGGTTTTTTAGACAAGCACAGTTTAGTTAAATTAATAGCCACCTCTGTCATACCTACACCCACAGGCTGAGCAAACTCAAACTGCTCACTCCTGCCTGCGCATATAATCACTGCTAACTCTTTCATCACATTCTCACAGGGATATTTTTCCCTCTAAGATAGCTTTTGAGTTCCATGATATCAATCTCTTTAAAGTGAAAGATAGAAGCAGCCAATGCAGCGTCAGCATTGCCCAAAGTAAATGCTTCTTCCATATGTTTCATCGTCCCTGCTCCGCCACTTGCGATAAGTGGAATATTTACCAATTCACTGATGCGGCGGTTGAGTTCGTTGTCAAACCCTGCTTTTGTGCCGTCAGCATCCATAGAAGTGACCAATAATTCTCCCGCCCCTCTCTCATATGCTTCTTTTGCCCATTCGAGTGCATCCATGCCTGTATCATTACGTCCGCCGTGTGTAAAGATATGCCACTTGTCCTTGGCTACTCTTTTTGCATCTATCGCAACTACGATACACTGGGAGCCAAAACGCTTTGCCCCCTCTTCAATAAATGCCGGCCTTTTGATCGCCGCTGAGTTGATACTCACTTTATCGCATCCGACATTCAAAAGATTGTAAATATCGGAGAGTTCTCGAATCCCTCCTCCTACTGTAAGAGGTATAAAAACTTCTTGGGCTACTTTTTTTACGACATCAACAATGGTATCTCTTCCTTCATGGCTTGCACCAATGTCAAGAAAAGTAATCTCGTCTGCACCCTCTTCGTTGTAACGTTTTGCCACTTCCACAGGATCGCCTGCATCACGTAAACCGACAAAGTTGATACCTTTGACCACTCGCCCATTATCCACATCTAAACAAGGTATAATGCGTTTTGCAAAATAATCCATCTAATTCTCCATAAAATATGGTAAGATTATACAAAAGTTAAACCAAATAGGTGATTAGAAGGTAGATTATAGTATGATTATTGAAAATTTAGCCGAATTTGCAAGTAAGAAATTTGGTCAGAACTTTTTAAAGAATAATATCTATATTCATAAGATCATCCAAGCGATGCCCAATGACAACTTAAAAGTTGCAGAAATCGGGCCTGGCTTAGGTGATTTAACCAAAGAACTTGTAAAAACAAGAAATGTCACAGCATTTGAGGTTGATAAAAGATTATGTGAGCACCTCTCTACTGAATTTGAAGAACCCATCCGTCAAGGGAACTTTGAACTTAGATGTGGAGACGTGCTTGAGCGTTGGAAGTCAGGAAGTCTGCTGGATGAGCCTTATCATCTGGTAGCAAACCTGCCCTATTACATCGCTACAAATATCATCTTAAAAGCATTGAAAGATGAACTCTGCCAGTCAATACTGGTCATGGTTCAAAAAGAAGTTGCCGTTAAGTTCGCTGCAGTTGCAAAACAAAAAGAGTTTTCTGCTCTTTCTGTGCTTGCTAGCAGTGTAGGAAAAGCCACACTCTGTTTCGAGGTTGAACCCGAAGCGTTTGTGCCGCCTCCAAACGTTACTTCTGCCGTGCTTTTAATAGAAAAAGAACAGTCACAAGATGACGAAAAGTTTGAAAAATTTTTAAAGATAGCTTTTGCGCAACCGCGTAAAAAACTCTCTAAGAACCTTATGACTGTTTTTTCTAAAGATATTGTAAATCAAATTTTCAAAAACTTGGAACTCGATTCCAATATGCGACCTCATGAAGCTGAGACATCCACTTATCATCACATATATAAAGAATTAAAGGATAATTTAGATGGAAAAAAACAACCAGAACAACGAAAACTCTCAAAATCAAGGGCCAAGAACACCCAGAAATAGAAAGCCAAATCCGCATAGACAAAATACCGGGGCACAACAAGCAAGCGCGCATGGGGAACATACACAAAATACCAATAGACCCAACCCTGCAAAAAAACCTAGCCCTAACAGGAAACCAAACCCAAACAGACCTCAAAATGCTGAAGGGCCGACTGCGGAGAATCAAAGCAACAGACCTAACCCGCCAAAAAAACCAAATCCAAACAGGAAACCAAACCCAAGCAGACCTCAAAGTACTGAAGGACAGCCTACAGAAAGCCAAAGCAACAGGCCTCAACCTAGAAAAAAACCAAGCCCTAGCCAAAACCGTACTGGCGGGAGCAATAAGAACAGAGGCAAAAGAAAAAATGTTACCACGGTGAGTGATACAATGAGGGCTTCTCTCGAAGAGAATGCACGAGTAAAAGATGCTACCATGAATCCATGGAAGCAGATAGATATGTCTGCAAAAGGTAAAATACGCTTCACGCCACTAGGCGGGCTGGGCGAAATCGGTGGAAACATGGCCGTTCTTGAGACTGAAACAACGGCTATCGTCATCGATGTGGGTATGAGTTTTCCTGATGAATCAATGCATGGTGTTGATATCTTGGTACCTGATTTTTCTTACTTGCATACCATTAAAGACAAGATCAAAGCAATCATTATTACACATGGTCACGAAGACCATATTGGTGCAATGCCATACCTCTTTAAAGAGTTAAAGTTCCCTATTTACGGAACACCTCTTGCCCTTGCCATGATAGAAAATAAATTTAATGAACATGGCCTTGTTGCTGACACAAAATACTTTAACTTTGTTACACTGCGAAAACAATATGATGTAGGAGATTTAAAGATAGAGTATTTGCACAATACGCACTCTATTATTGATGCGTGTTCTTTGGCTATTGAAACGCCTGCAGGTACCATCATGCATACAGCTGACTTCAAGATAGATCATACTCCTGTTGATGACTATACAATGGATTTGCGCCGTTATGCTTATTATGGAGAAAAAGGTGTACTCTGCCTCTTTTCTGACTCCACAAACTCGCACAATCCCGGGTTTACAAAAAGTGAGATCGTTGTTGGAAAAACATTCGATACACTTTTTGACCTTGCAAAAGGAAGAGTCATTATGTCTACGTTCTCATCAAACGTACATCGTATTTTCCAAGCAATGGAGCGTGCAGTAAAACATGGAAGAAAAATCTGTGTTATCGGCCGTTCGATGGAGCGTAATGTTGAGACAAACAGAGCACTAGGCTTTGTGGACATTGAAGATAAACACTTCATTGAAGTACACGAAGTGCCTAAATATGCTGAACATGAAATACTTATCGTAACCACCGGTTCACAAGGTGAAACTATGGCGGCATTAAACCGTATGGCAACAGATGAACATCGCCATATTAAACTCAAGCCATCCGATACAGTAATCATTTCAGCTTCTGCCATCCCAGGGAATGAAGCTTCTGTTTCGGGTTTGATGAACAAACTTATTAAAGCAGGTGTCACAGTACGTTATAAAGAGTTTGGGGACATTCATGTCTCAGGCCACGCATCACAAGAAGAACAAAAACTTATCTTGAGGCTCATCCAGCCTAAGTTTTTCTTACCCGTCCACGGTGAGTACAACCACATTGCCAAACATGCACAGACTGCCGTGGCATGTGGCGTAGATGAGAGAAATATTCTTCTTATGAGTGATGGAGACCAAGTTGAAATCACCCCTAAGTATCTCAAAAAAGTTAAAACTGTAAAATCAGGTAAAACATATATCGACAACCAAAATAATATGGTAATCGAGGATGATGTTGTACTCGACAGACAAAAACTCGCTGAAGACGGTATCATTAACGTGGTAGCTCAGATTTCTCAAAGCAACCAGAAGATAGTAGGTAAGCCTGTTATCTCGACGCACGGTCTTGTTTCCGATAAAGAAAGTAAGAAGTTCCAAAAAGAGATAGAAGTGATGCTAGAGACGATGCTTCTAAATATGAAGCCAGAAGCATTGAAAAACCATAAAAACATAGAAGATGATATCAGAGGTAGTATCAGAAAGCATATAATACGTACCAAAAAGAGATACCCGCTTATCATCCCAACTATTTTCATCGTTTAAAATCCAAGCAGACCTCGTAAGAGGTCTTTCATAACATATCCCTTGTTCCTACCTAATCTTCTCTATGCTATAATTTCTTTTCTTTCATGAAGTTTAGAAGCATCAGTTGAAGCTTCAGCGTAAAGAACTATACTTGAGTTTTGCTTGAGTACAAAGAGAAAACTAAAGGCATTTCCATGGATCTTATTAAAATCGCACAAGAAACTTTTCACATCGAAGCCGATGCCCTCTACAAAATGGCCCAGCGCCTTGACCAAAACTTTTTGGCTGCTATTGAGCTGATTATGCATACCAAGGGTAAATTAATCATCACCGGTGTGGGCAAATCTGGTCTTGTAGGTGCAAAAATGGCTGCTACTTTTGCAAGTACCGGGACATCGAGTTTCTTTTTACACCCTACTGAAGCACTACATGGCGACTTGGGAATGATAGGGAAAGGCGATACAGTAATTGCTATTAGCAGCAGTGGAGAGAGTGAGGAACTCACAAAGATACTCCCTCATATCAAACGTTTTGATATCCCGCTTATCGGACTTACGGGAAACAAAAACTCTTCACTAGCAAGCTATGCCGATGTTTTTCTTGATATTTCTGTCGAAAAAGAAGCCTGCCCTTTAAATACGGCTCCAACTACCTCTACAACACTTACCATGGCGCTGGGTGATGCTCTGGCTGTTGCACTGATGAACAAAAGGGGCTTCAAAAAAGAGGACTTCGCTTCTTTTCACCCTGGCGGTTCCTTGGGTAAAAAACTTTTTATTAAGATCAAAGATTTAATGCGAACAGACAATTTACCCATCATTCATGACAAAACGGCACTTACTGAAGCTATTTCTGTCATGAGCGAAGGAAAACTTGGTACCGTACTCATCATAGATGACACAGAACATTTGGTAGGGTTGCTTAGCGATGGAGATCTTAGACGTGCATTGATGCAAAAAGATTTTAGCCTGGAACACCCCGCTATCAACTATGCAAACAAAAAGCCAAAATGCTATCATGACACAGAGTTACTTGCTTCTGATGCACTTGAAATTTTAGAAGAGAGCCGCATACAACTTTTACCTATCACAAATGAAGCAAATAAGATCATCGGCGTTTTGCACATCCATGATTTAGTCAATGCCGGTATAAAAAGCAAATGAAAACAACCATAAACACGACCAAGCGTATGGGCCATCTTCCGCAGACGACCCAACACCGGCGTAGTGTGCGAAGCTTTGCTTCGTACACGTCCCAAGGATAATACACATGAGATTAAATAAATATATTTCACACCATACGAAATACTCACGACGCGAAGCTGACAAACTTATAGAAGAAGGTGAAGTGACACTCAATAAAAAAGTATTGAAAGATTTTGCTTTTGAAGTAGAAGAGGATGACCACATTTACGTCAAGGGTAAACAGGTCAAGCCCAATAAAGAACTCACTATCATTGTCTATAATAAACCCAAAGGGACGCTTGTTACCAAAAAAGATGATAGAGGGCGTACAACTATTTACCATAAGCTTTCAGGCAAATTCAGACACTTTATTCCTGTAGGCAGGCTAGACTATGCCTCAGAGGGACTTTTGCTCTTAACGGATACACCAGAAGTAGCAACTGCGCTTATGGAGAGTGGTTTAGACCGTACCTATAACATAAAATTGGATAAACCTATCACTGAAGAGATGATTTCTGCGATGAAAGAGGGGCTTGTGCTTGATGATGCCCGCGCGGGAGGTCATGAAAAAAGCAAAATATTCAGTATGGAGTTTGCCCCTTTTACACACTTTGAGATCAGAGCAGAGGGAAAAAACTTCTCAAAACTTCGTGTCACGATCACAGAAGGCCAAAACAGAGAGCTTAGGCGCTTCTTTGGACATTTTGAAGCCAAAGTACTTGATCTTAAACGTGTAGCCTTTGGAGGCATAGAACTCAATAACCTTCCTACCAATAAAACACGGTTTTTTACACGTAAAGAGTATGATGATGTACATAAATTTATGAAACGCAAAAAAGAGAACGAAAAAGCAGATATCTACAACAAAGCCCATGCTAAAAAACAAGAGGAAGAAAATAAACAGGAAAAAGAGAAGCTGAAAAATAAAACATTTAAGCCAAAAAAGTTTAATAACAAAGAGTAAATTTTGGTAAATTTTGCACTAAAATATCGCCCTAAGACGCTTGATGAGATTATAGGACAGTCTCATCTTTTAAGCCATACCTCTGCTTTGCGAAAACTCATAGAGTCCAATGCCCTGCCCCACTCCTTTTTTTACGGACCTCCCGGAAGTGGAAAAACCACACTTGCCAGAGTCATAGCCACACAGCTGCAAAGACCTTTTTATGAGATGAATGCCACAACTCTCAAAATAGACGATTTACGCAAAATATTTAAAGAATATACCAATGCTTTACAAAAACCGCTTATCTTCATAGATGAAGTTCACAGACTGAGCAAAAATCAACAAGAGGTACTTCTTCCTTTTATGGAAAACAATGCCGCTCTTGTCATAGGCGCATCTACTGAAAACCCCTACTACTCTTTGACTGCAGCGATGCGTTCACGCTCTCACCTTTTTGAACTTGAAGCACTAAGCCAAGAAGAGATGTCAAGCTATCTTCAAAAGATCATAAAACTGGAATCTGTCTTCATTGAAGATGATGCAGCTGAGTACGTTGTGTTTTCCAGTGGTGGTGATGTAAGAGCCATGTTAAACTTACTAGAGAGTGGACAAAAAGTCGCTACACCCATCACACTAAATATACTCAAGCAGATAAGACCTCATGCTATGCAGGCGGGGAGTTCTGAGAGTGAAAGCCATTATGAACTTACCTCTGCCATGATCAAAAGTATTCGTGGGTCTGATATCGATGCTTCTATCTACTATCTTGCTAGACTCGTCGATGGTGGGGAGCCAGCTGAATTTATTGCCAGACGTTTAGCCATACTTGCAAGTGAAGATATAGGCAATGCCAATCCTCCTGCTTTAAATCTAGCAAGTTCGACCCTGAACATCGTAAAACACATAGGATACCCAGAAGCCAGGATTTCACTCTCACAATTGGTCATTTACCTTGCCTCATCTCCCAAATCAAACAGTGCTTATTTAGCCATAAACTCCGCTTTAAAATATATAAAAGAAGGAGGGATATGCCCTATTCCTTCTCATGTCAAGACTCATGCCACAACGTATCTTTATCCACACGATTTTGGGGGATGGGTAGAGCAGTCTTACAGTAGCATACCTTTACACTTTTACCAAACACAACAAACAGGATTTGAAAAGACTTTGTGGCAGTGGCATGAAAAAATAAAATCTATAAAAGGTTAACACATTTTTGACACTTTTCTATGCTATACTTAGATTTAATTACGATACATAGGAGCTTAAGATCAAAAAATATACAGTTAAAATTATACTTGCTTCCAGTGCAAGTATTGCCATATTGAGTGGGTGTACAGGAACAGAAGCAATGCCTAGCAACGCAACGCAAACAGGTGCAGTAACCGGAGCTCTAGCAGGGTCTGTCATAGGATATAACACCAAAGGCCATCACAGTGGACGACGTGCTGTTGTGGGCGGTCTTCTTGGTGCAGCAGTAGGTGCTGGTGTAGGGAATGCCATAGATAGTCAGAATCCTGAACCAGAGCAAACTGGCGGATGGCAATAAACTCAAATCAAATTAAAAGGAAGATACAATGAAATTACTTAAACCTGTACTTGCTTCTACTGTTGCAGTATTTATGCTGGGTGGATGCTACAATCAGCCCGGTCTAGTCCAAGATGAAAGTTATAATCGTACAAAAACCGGTGCAGCCACAGGTGCATTAGCCGGTGCATTGGTAGGATATAATACAAAAGGTCACCATAGTGGCCAAAGAGCCTTAATTGGTGGTCTTATAGGTGCTGCAGCAGGCGGAGCCATAGGGTATAGCATGGATAATCAGGCCAATGAGATCGCACGCGCTCTTGGTACAGGTGTAAACAATGATCCACTCGCTGCGCTTGATCCAAATAATGAACTCATTGTGTCAAAGACCAATAGTTATGTAAAAATTATGTTTAGAGACCCTATGATGTTTGCTACAGATTCAGCCAATTTACAACCAAGAGCAAGAACGAAAGTAAACAAAGTGGGACAGCTTTTAGCCAACTACCCCCAAACAGTTGTAGGTGTTGCAGGATTTACAGACAATCAGGGAAGCTACGCTTACAACCAGGGCCTTTCTCAAAGAAGAGCAAATACAGTTGCAGACCTCCTCGCGATCAATGGCTATCCTAAAACAAAAGGATGCTCTTATGATAAAGCTATCGCACCAAATAACAGCAATGAGAACAGAGCACTCAACAGACGCGTAGAAGTTTATCTCTATGCTGATCAAAGTAAGATGTCTGACCCTTGCTATTAATTGCTTTATTTTAGCAAGTCAAGCATACGCTTGGCTTGTTCAGCATTCATCTTTCCGGAAAAATATTCACCCTCTACATCATCAAGCACTTTAAAAAGTTTAGACTGCAAGGCATCTCCTCTGGTTCTCTCTTTTACAAACTTTTTCATAGCATCAAAATCGGGAAACAGTGCAAGAAAATCTTGTTTGAGCCTACTCTCTTTCCATGCGGCCATTTGAGTTGGGGCATCCACTTGGGTAAGCTCTAAAATTTCCTGACCTATACTGTCGACACTCTGGTACTGATCATATTTGTGTTTTTGCTGATATTCCTGATTTTGATACTTGTCATCTGCTTCCTGGATCTCACCCACAAAGCTAGTAACAAAATAAAGAAATCCCAAACCTACAGCAATAAATATAAATAAGCTTTTATCCATAATCAATTCCTATATATATTTAATGCTCAATTGTACTACGTTTTTTAAAAAAGTATTGGTTATAATTTTTGATTGAAATAATTTAAAGTGAGTGGTGCGGATGAGAGGACTCGAACCTCCACGCCGTAAAGCACCAGATCCTAAGTCTGGCGTGTATACCAATTTCACCACATCCGCATGTGATTGTTTTACAAAACAATAAAAAGTAAGTGGTACACCCGTTAGGATTCGAACCTAAGGCCCTCGCCTTAGAAGGGCGATGCTCTATCCAGCTGAGCTACGGGTGCACAAAAAAAATAATAAATAATTCAAGTTCAAATTTCATCTTGCAAAGTGCAAAGTGCAAAAATTTAGTAATTAATAATTTCATGGACTTTGTTCATCAAATTTTAGAAATTAATTGGTGCGCCTGAGAGGACTCGAACCTCTAACCCTCAGATCCGAAGTCTGATGCTCTATCCAATTGAGCCACAAGCGCTTCTTCATGTCAGGTGGTTACCCTAATAATTACTAATGGGGTGGGCGACGGGACTCGAACCCGCGACAACCAGTACCACAAACTGGCGCTCTACCAACTGAACTACACCCACCATAATTAAATGATTACTTATTATTAAATTTTAAATATCTAAATGGTCGGAGTGAAAGGACTCGAACCTTCGACCCCCTGGTCCCAAACCAGGTGCGCTACCAGACTGCGCTACACTCCGTTACTTTAAACCTATCAACATCAGGTTAAAAAGGAACGCCATTATAGTCAAAAGACTTCTCTTTGTCAATAGATTTTTAAAAAAAGACAAAAAAAGTTTAATTATTACCTACTTTAGGCGTTTTTAGGCGTTTATGTGTATAATAATTCAACCGTACAAGGGAAATAGATGGACAGTATATTTGAACAGATTAATGGGTTTTTAGGAAGTGTTTTCTTTTTTGATATTTTTTTTGGCATGGTTGAAGGCACAGCTATGCCTTTCATCGTTGGGTGGCTTATCGTTGGAGGTGTTTTTCTTACCTTTCGCTTCGGGTTTATCAATGTACGTATGTTTATACACTCTTACAAAATTATCACAGGTAAATATAAGACTGCCGATGATGTAGGAGAAATTACCCCATTCCAGTCTTTAACTGCCGCCCTTTCAGCCACTGTGGGTCTTGGTAATATCGCTGGTGTGGCTATCGCTATCTCTGTAGGTGGACCGGGGGCCACTTTTTGGATGATCCTGGCTGGGTTTTTTGGTATGACACTTAAATTCACCGAAGTAACATTGGCTCAGATCTACCGTGAGAGAAGGCCTGATGGGCATATCATGGGCGGCGCAATGCAGTACCTCTCTAAAGGATTGGCTGCTAAAGGCCACGCCAAGCTAGGAGGTCTGCTTGCTGCACTCTTTGCTGTATTGACCATAGGCGGATCTTTAGGTGCAGGAAATGCCTTTCAGACGTCTCAGGCGATGGGTGCGCTTTCTGAACGTATACCCTTTTTTCAAACCTATCCTATCGTTTTTGGTTTGATCATGGCTGTTATTGTCGGTTTTGTAATCATTGGGGGCATCAAACGTATTGCGCATACTGCTGAGAAAATTGTACCTGCGATGGTATTGATCTACCTTCTTGCATCACTATGGGTACTCATAGTCAATGCATCTGAAGTGCCTCAAGCCATTTCAACCATTTTTCAGGAAGCCTTTGCTCCAACTGCAGCTGCGGGTGGGATGATAGGAGTCTTGGTACAAGGTTTTAAAAGAGCTGCCTTTTCAAGTGAAGCGGGGATCGGTTCTGCTGCCATTGTACACTCTACAGCTTGTGTAAAATATCCTGTAAGGCAAGGTATGGTTGCACTCTATGAACCTTTCATCGATACTATAATTATCTGTACTATGACTGCACTTGTCATTGTTACTACAGGTGTTTACGATGCAAGTGGGGAGTTTGCAAATCTTGTAGCTTCAAAGCAAGGTGCCGCGCTTACTGCTGCTGCTTATGGAACGGTCATCTCTTGGTTCCCTGTTATTTTGTCATTTTCCATCGTGCTCTTTGCTTTTTCTACAATGATTTCATGGTCTTATTATGGAGAACGTTCTTGGACTTACCTGTTTGGAGAAAAATATACACTTGTTTATAAACTTATCTTCATTCTCTTTACAGTTATGGCATCAGTAACCAGTGCTTCCTCGCTATTGATGTTCTCTGACCTACTCATCTTAGCAATGGCATTACCCAATCTTATAGGACTCTATATGCTACAAGGAGATGTCAAAGCAAATTTAAACACTTATCTTGCAAAATGGAAAGATGGGGAATTGGATAAAGAAGCAATACCAAAGTAGTATTCAATACTACGTTTGTATTATACTAGAATGTATCTGTCGCGAAAAAGATAAAGAAGAGCAAAGAGTGGAAATGGAATTAGACCATCTCCACGCCCTTCTCTCCTTTAGCTAAAGTACCAATAATATAGCCGTCAGTATTTGCAAGTACGTTGTCCACATCTGCAGGCTCTACTACCCACACCATACCTACACCCATATTGAAGGCTCTGTACATCTCATTTTCATCAACATACTCGCTCATAAATTCAAAGATCGGAAGTACTTTGATAGAATCTTTTTTTACAATGGCTCTCATGCCATCTGGAAGAACTCTAGGAAGGTTTTCTATGATTCCTCCACCCGTTATATGGGCTAGAGCTTTTATGTACTGTTTATTGGCTTTGTACTCTTTAACATAAATACGTGTTGGCTCTAAAAGAGTATCTACTAAAGGCTTGCCTTCAAACTCTGTTTCAAGGCTCATACCCAGTTTATCAAAAAAGAGTTTTCTTACCAGTGAATACCCGTTAGAGTGAACCCCTGAACTTGGCATCGCGATGAGAATTTGCCCCTCTTTTACCTTAGCTACTGTATCCATCTCAGATCTCTCTGCAATACCTACTGCAAACCCTGCAAGGTCAAAATCATCACCTGAGTACATTCCTGGCATTTCAGCTGTTTCTCCGCCTATAAGTGCACATTCAGAACGACGACAACCCTCTGCGATACCCGCTACAACATCTTTTGCGTTTTGTGGAAGTAATTTGCCTGTTGCATAGTAGTCAAGGAAGAACATCGGTGTACCGTTATTACAAATGAGGTCATTGACACACATTGCCACAAGGTCAATACCCACTGTATCAAGCTTGCCGCTTTCTATAGCAATACGGAGCTTTGTTCCTACACCATCCGTAGCAGAGAGGATCACCGGCTCTTTATATCCCGCTGGAAGTGCATACGCACCTGCAAATGAACCGATACCTCCGATAACATTTTTATCAAAAGTTGATTTTACATCACTCTTTATTGCTTCAACAAATTCATTACCCGCATCGATATCTACACCGGCGTCTTTATATGATATGCTTGCCATTATTAACCTTTATTTTCTTCACAAGGAGGAAAGATCTTTTTTAAGATGATAAGCCCTGGGCAAAAACCGGTAAAGCCGGCTATAAGAAGCAAGATCATCATCGCTAGCATCACTAAAAAGGCTGCTTTGAACATCTGGGCACCTGCTAATCCCATAATAAAACCTAAAAGTATTGCCTGCACGATTTTTTGCACTCTTTCAGCACACATCATCTAAATCCTTATGTAAATTTTGCTGGTATTATAACTAATTTTAGCTGTTTAACTTCCGACCCAGTTTTGCTTCTATTGATCTGACTTTTTTGTTTAGCCTGCCTACAGGCCCTTTACGATAATCGATTTTAATAGAAGAGTAAATACGCTCGCAGTCTACCTGAAGATCTTCATAGGCTTTGTTAATAACAGCCAATACCTCTTCAACCGTTTCTCCTTCTATAATAGTACCCATAGGTGTAAGCTGATACTCTAATCCACTTTTATCTACTATATCTAAGACTCTTGCTACAAAAGCACTCTTGCTTTGGGTTTGTTCTGTAGGGAACATACTAAATTCTACCAATACTGACATAATCATCCTTTATTATCAAAAAGCTATAATACCTTATGAATAATAAACCTATGATAATTATCGGAGCAGGAGCAGCAGGACTTTGTGCAGCCATTACCTCTGCAAGAGCAGGACATAAAGTTACTCTACTTGAACAAAATAACAAAGCAGGTAAAAAAATTCTGGTCTCAGGTAATGGTAAATGCAACATAGGTAACAAGTACATCTCCTCTAACCGTTTTCACTCACAAAACTCTGATTTTATAGAAGAGGTTTTAGAAGGCTATGGTTTTGAAACAGTAGAAAAGTTTTTCACCTCCATAGGGCTTGAACTGGTAGAAGAAAAAGAAGGAAAAATGTTTCCTATGTCTTTGCAGGCAAGCTCAGTCGTAGAACTTCTTGAGTATGAGGCAAAAAGGGTAGGAGTACAAATAGTTTGTGACTGTACTGTGACTTCTGTAAGTAAAAAGGATGATACTTTTTTGTTGGAGACAACACAAGGCACAAAAACCTGTGAAAAACTACTCTTAGCTTCCGGCTCACCTGCTGCGCCACAGCTTGGGGGTTCGAACTCCGGGTATGCCTTTGCCATAAGAATGGGGCATACTCTCATACCACGCCACCCTTCACTTGTACAACTTTGTTCTGAAGAAACCTGGGTGAAAGAGTGTATGGGGGTAAAAGTAGCCGGACTGGCAAAACTTTATGCTAACGGTGAGTACATCATAGAAAAAAAGGGTGATTTGCTTTTCACAAACTACGGCATAAGCGGACTGGCCATCTTAGACCTTAGTAGAGAAGTAAGTACAAGGTTGGCTGGCTATGACTACTGCGAATTAAGCCTAGACCTTATGCCGCAACTAAGCAAAGAGAAACTCACTAATTTGCTACTAAATCGCATACAAAAAGAGAGTGAAAAGCCTATAGCTCTATGGCTACATGGTGTGATGCATAAAAAGCTGATAAACATAGTGTTAGCTCAATCAAAGTGTAAAGCAAAAACACAAAGAGAACTCAATAGAAAAGAGATAGGCAAACTTATTTACGCCATTAAAAACCTTAAACTAAGCATCAGTAACACCAAAGGCTTCAAAGGAGCAGAAGTAGCCACAGGCGGTATCGATACCACAGAAGTAAACCCACATACCATGGAATCAAAACTTGTACCCAATCTTTTCTTTGCAGGAGAAATACTTGATATAGATGGAGACAGAGGAGGATTTAATTTTCACTTTGCCTGGATTAGTGGGATGAAAGTAGTAGTGATTAGTGATTAGTGATTAGTGATTAGTGATTAGTGATTTTATTAAATTTTTATTGCATGGTCAAGTTTTATTAAAATAAAACCCTCGTGTGCCTGTCTCTGCGAACGACCTTGAAAGCAAAGCAATTCGAAAACAGAGACAATTTTTTGCTTCGTTTTTTGTAAAAAGATGAAGAGAGAAGCAACGCCGCAGTCAAAATAAAAGGGAATATGATTTGATAAATAAGAGAGTTTTTGTTTAAAATTATGTGGGAATAATCGTCGGAGAAAAGATACCCCGACTTAGAAAATTATTTAGCGTTCTTCTTGTCTCTTACAGATCTTTTTCTTTCATTCGCATCAAGAGATCTTTTACGAATTCTCACTGAGAGAGGTGTAACCTCAATAAGTTCATCATCCTCGATCCATTCCATTGCGGATTCCAAAGTAACAGGTCTTGGTGTGATTAGCTTAATGGCTTCATCAGCACCAGATGTCCTCATGTTTGAAAGCTGTTTTCCTTTAAGAGGGTTCACATCAAGGTCACCCGGTCTTGCAGATTCACCAATAACCATACCTGCGTATATTTTATCTTGTGGTTTAATGAAAAGAACACCACGCGATTGAAGGTTAAAAATGGAGAAGGCAACTGCTTCGCCGCTGTCCATAGATACCAGTGCTCCTGCTGTTCTGCTTTCAACTGTACCTGAGTAAGGTCTATATTCCAAGTAAGAATGGTTCATGATACCCTCACCTTTGGTATCTGTCAAAAATTCATTTCTAAACCCGATAAGTCCACGTGCAGGGATTTCAAATTCAAGTCTTACAGTACCGTCTGGCATTGGATTGAGTGAAGTCATATTTGCTTTTCTTTTTCCTAACTTTTCTATAGCAACACCTTGGAATTCTGCAGGGAGATCTACTACAAGGTGCTCAAATGGTTCCATTTTTACACCATTTTCTTCTTTAACAACAACTTCCGGACGCGCAAGAAGGAATTCAAAACCTTCTCTTCTCATGTTTTCTGCCAAAATGCCGATCTGAAGTTCGCCACGACCGGAAACTTTAAATGATGCTTCGCCTGTAGGTTCCATGCGCATAGCAATATTTGTTTCCATCTCTTTTGCAAGTCTTTCACGAATTTTATTGGAAGTAACATGTTTACCTTCTTGACCTGCCAAAGGACCGTTGTTAACAGAAATAATAACTGATAGTGTAGGTTCTTCAACGTGCATAGGATCAAGTGGAACAGGATTTACAGGGTCACAGATAGAATCACCTACATCGATATCATTAAACCCGGCAATAGCAACGATGTCGCCCGCCTCCGCCTCTTGGATTTCGATACGCTCTAGTCCTTTAAACCCGATAAGTTTAGAAATACGACTTTTAGTTTTAGCTCCGGATGCTTTTACAAGAAGATACTCATCACCTTTTTTTACTTTACCATTAAAAATACGCGTAATACCGATACGCCCAACAAAGTTGTCAGAGTCAAGCGTAAATACTTGTGCTTGCGTATCAGCATCCGGTGAACCTTTCGGATAGGGAACTTTTTCTAAAATCGCTTCAAAAAGTGGTGTCATATCTTTGTTTTCATCTTCCAGCTCCCATTTTGCATAACCATTTCTGGCTGCTGCGTAAAGTACTGGAAATTCGAGCTGCTCTTCATTTGCATCAAGCGCAACAAGAAGATCGAACATTTCATCAAGTACTCTTTCTGGATCTGCACCGTCTTTGTCAATTTTGTTGATAACAACAACCGGAATGAGCCCAAGATCAATTGCTTTTTTCAAAACAAACTTGGTTTGCGGCATTGCGCCTTCTTGTGCATCTACAAGCATCAGTACACCATCTACCATTTTTAAAACACGCTCAACCTCACCACCAAAATCGGCGTGTCCCGGGGTGTCAATAATGTTGATCTTGTGATCACCATAGGTAATAGCTGTATTTTTAGAAAGGATTGTGATCCCTCTTTCTTTTTCGATAGCATTGCTATCCATAACTCTCTCTTGTACTGCCTGGTGCGCTGCATAGGTTCCAGATTGCTGGAGGAGTTGGTCCACCATTGTTGTTTTACCGTGGTCAACGTGCGCAATAACGGCAATGTTTTTGATCTTTTGCATAAAGTATCCTAAAATAAAGCATGAAGCTTTAATGTAATTTTCGCGGATTATATCTAAAAGTTACTATGATTAAAGTATTTATCTGTAATAATAGCTTACATTTATACTGTAGTGTTGGTATTCCTGTCCACACTATACACTTTTTTACAATGAAAATCCATAAATTTCATGATAAGTCTTCATGGCATAACGATCTGTCATTGCTGCAATATAATCTGCAATGACTCTCTGCTTTTTACGTACTTTAAAAAGCTCTTTCTGATGGGGAGGTAGCAGATTTATATCATCGCGAAATGCTAAATATAGGCCTTGTATACACTTTTTCCCGGCATACATTTTTCGCACTATCTTTTCATGTTTATAAAGTTTTATAAAAAGCAATTTTTTAAGTTTTTTGAGTTGCGTTGCAGTTTCTGTAGAAAAGCCAACCGGCAATTTTTCTTTTGCATCCAATGTGGCACAAATAGGTACATCCTGACGATACTTTTTTGCACCATGCGATGAATTATCTATAAAATCCTCTACAAGGAGTTTAATAAGCCCTGCTACAAAACGGTGACGGTAAAGTTTTTCATCTCTTTGGACACCCTCTTTTCGTACAGTTTCATCTACCCTCAAACAAAGTTCATCTCCCCATAAATCATCAAAAGTGATAAGTCCATATTTGATGCCGTCATCAATATCATGGGAAGTATAGGCTATCTCATCTGCGTGGTCTACTACCATCGCTTCTAGGGAAGGATGTTTCTCCAGGTCAAAACATTGATCCACCCCTTCCAAAAAAGGTTTTTTATAAGGGTATGAGTGTTTAAGTACACCTTCTAATGTAGCAAAGGTAAGATTTAAACCATCAAAATCTTTATACCGTTTTTCCAGTTTGGTTAAAACTCTGAAAGATTGAAAGTTATGTTCAAACCCTAAAGTCCTGCCGTCCGCTTTAAGAAGTTTATCCAGTTCATCACCCCCTACATGCCCAAAAGGGGTATGTCCCAGATCATGAGAAAGAGCAATGACTTCTGCAAGGGTTTCATTAAGCACCAACATGCGCGAAAGCGTCCGTGCTATCTGGCTCACTTCCAGTGAATGGGTAAGGCGTGTACGGAAGTAGTCTCCCTCATGGTTTAAAAAAACCTGTGTTTTATACTCCAAACGTCTAAAAGAACTACAATGCAGCACTCTGTCTCTGTCTCGTGCAAAAGGGTCTCTAAAATCTTCTTCAAATCCGAAAAATCGTTCTGTGGCTTTCATCATCGTCCTAAAATTTTTTGTTATAATTATATCAAAAATATTGTGGGGCCATGTCATGTACGAGATAGAATATGAAAAACCGAAAGTCACCCTTTTGCAAGAATCGGGACTGGGAGTTGCTGAAATAGCCGCAAGAACATGTTATGACAGTTTTGAAAACTCTGAGAATGAGTGTGTCAAAAATGCGATGAGTACTTTAGACATAGATGCCATCAATGACATTGAATATTCCGATCTGCTTTCTAATTTAGCTTGGGTGCACCATCATCACTCCATTATCGAACATGCCACTTTGAGTTATTTGGTTCAAGGGACTTCCAGAGGTGTACTCCAAGAGCATGCAAGACACAGACTGCAGGCTATATCTGTAAGAAGCACAAGATATACTATGTCAAGCGTGATGAATGCTTTTGTTGCTTCACTAGAAAGCAAAAGCGGATTTAACTTTTTTTTAGAAAAGCTTTTTGCCTTAAATTTGTTTGTGATTACAGATAAAGCGTATCTAGCCATAGAAATCCGGGCTATTTATGACAAACTCATGTTCCAGTATGAACGCGATGATGATTTCATCACTTCTGCGATTGCAAAATCATCGCTATCATTCATAGAAGAGAACAGAGGCAACGCTGAAACACTCTTTATGTTATTTGAAAATGGAAAGAAAAAAAGAAATGTGGGAGATAAGTTTAAACATATCGTCTCTGATAACTGGAAGGTAGATATGGTCGTCACCTTTAATATAAGATCTTTAAAAAATTATTTTGATTTGAGAGACTCCGGAGCAGCATGGTTTCAAATCCGATGGCTAGCCCAGGCGATGAAAAAAGCCACTCCTAAAAAATATTTAAGTCTTATTGATAAAAATTATAAATAAAATTAATAAAAAATTAATACGATATTAATATTTCGTTTAAATAGTCTTGACATTCATTAATATTTAATGATATAATTACTTAGATAGTAAATTAAAAAAACACAAGGATATAAAATGAAAAAATTCAATCTTTCATTAGTAGCAATTTTGGCAATGGGTACATTCGCATTTGCGGGTGGAGATATCGCTCCAGTAGAAGAACCAATAGTAATGGTTCCAGACGTAGTTGAATCAACAGGTGCTTTTTACATTGGTGGCGCATATGGATTTGGTAACATGGATTTGTCTAATCCTACGCCGAATTTGGTAAGATATGGTTATTATAACGGTGATGAAGACTTCCATTCATTCATGTTGCAAGCAGGATACAAGTTCAATCCTTACATTGCTGTAGAAGGTAGATATTGGTTTACCAAGGAAGATTCATGGGTTAATTCTCAGCATGACTTCTCTACAGATTCATGGGGTATTTATGTGAAACCTATGTACCCTATTACCAATGAATTCAATATCTATGCGTTGCTCGGGTATGGAGATACAGATCCGGATATTGGCGGCGGTGGAGTTGGTTATGATACAGACGGTTTCCAATGGGGACTAGGTGTTTCATATGATGTTACAAGCAATGTAGCGGTATTTGTTGATTACGTAAATCTTTACGATGATACAAATAATGTTGGAGGTTATAATGAAGATCTTAAAATTGATGTTATCAACGTTGGTGTAACTTACACTTTCTAAGAACACTTTTTACCAAGCCTTTTGGCTTGGTAGAACCTTTGCATCCCCTGGTTTTGAATCTTTCTTTTTTTACTTATTTGAATATAATACCCTTTACAAAACTTTTAATTTTTTGGAGCATTTCTTGCGCTTTCTTACCCTAGTACTATTTTTATCTTTTATACAAAACCCACTTGGTGCACAAACACTTTCCATGGAAACCATAAGTGCTAATATACAAAATTCACTGCATACACATCTTAAAGGCCAAAACAAAGCCATTGTAGAAAATCTATATATGCAAACAGGCAACAAACCTTTATGGGTTGGAGCGCAAAATGAAAAGAAGGTGAGTCAACTTGTCCAGGCACTAAATGATCCTCTTTTTAATTATAAAAACAAATCCTTTGACCAGACATCCATCAAGCGTCTTTTTTTTCTTCTTGACAATGGCGAAATAAGTACTGATAAACAAGCTGCTGTATATGCAAGACTTGACCTCATGCTCAGTAACTCTTTTGCACGTTTGGTACGGTTTATTGTACAGGGTGATGTAGATTGGGATTTAGTACAAAAAAAGTTTAAAGCCCTTAAAGAGAGTGATGATGTACAAGTAAATTGGGAAATGTCATTCAAGCCGTTTCCTAACCAAGATCAAATGATTTTGGCTGTTGCCAATGGGAATATATATGACTATTTAAGCTCACTTCTTCCTATGGAAAAGCGCTATAAAAAACTGGTGGCTTTGCTTAAAAACTATCGTGTGATGGATAAATTTCCAAAAATAGAATATAGCAACACTCCATTAAAGTTAGATGACAAGTCCCCACGCGTAGAACAGATAAAAAAACGGCTTCAAATTTCGGGAGACTATCCTAAAAGTGCACCCATAGACAAAAAATTTGATGAAACACTTAAAAAAGCTGTTATCACATATCAAAAGCGTTATCTTCTTAAGGTCGATGGCAAAGTCGATAAAACAATGACCTATTATCTTAACCAGCCGGTGAAGAAAAATATACAAGCTATTATCACCAATCTGGATAAAACAAAACTCTATCCCAAAGAGTTTGAAAATGAACATGTTGAAGTGAACATCCCTGACTTTAACTTGCGATATTACAAGAATGGAAGGAGTGTTATGAAGATGGGGATTGTCATAGGACGTTTGGACAGACCTACACCTCTTTTTCATGATAACATAACATATATGGTTGTGAACCCTACATGGACTATCCCTGACAATCTCGTTAAAAGAGATTTGATCCATGTACTTAGAGGAAATCCTATGTATCTGGAAGAAAATAACATTCATGTTTTCTCAGGCGACAAAGAGATACAAATTACCCAAGAAATGTTAGATCCTTATGAGAAAAGTGAAAAAAATGTACCTTACCGTTTTGTACAGTTTCCCGGAGACAACAACGCCCTAGGCCGTGTCAAATTTATGTTTCCCAATAAATATGCTGTCTATCTTCATGACACAGACAACAAAACGCTTCTGACAAGACGTTATAAACTTTACAGTTCAGGATGTATGAGAGTAGATAAGCCATTTGAACTGATGGATATACTGCTTGAGAATTCTAAAAAGAGTTATACCCGCAGTGACATAGAAAAGATCATACAAACAAATAAACCTGCCACTATTGGGTTAGACAGGCCAGTTCCCATACATATGCTTTATTTCACAGTGTACGAAGAGGATGGATTGGCCTATTTTAAAAATGATATCTATCTTTATGACAACATTATTGAAGAGTCAGTCGACGGCAATAAAAAGGCTACATTTACTATACCCAAAAACCGCATGATCTCTGTAAAGAAAAATGCAAAACCACTCTCAAACTGAGTTTAGCAACTTCTAGTTTATTTTTTTACGCATTTTCACCCTCTGAAGATGCGTAATGGCGATTGCCATGGCATCTGTGATATCTAATGGCTTTATCTCTTTTTTGATACCCAGCAGTCTTTTTACCATAAATGCAACCTGCTCTTTAGTTGCTTTTCCGTTCCCTGTCACTGCTTTTTTAACCTGCAAAGGGGTGTATTCATAAAAATACCCTACCTCTTGAAGTATCTTTAAGGAGAGCGCCCCTCTAAATTGTGCCAACTTTAAAACAGACTTTGGATTAAAGGCAAAAAAGATATCTTCAATAGCCACTTCATCTATCTTATGTGCACTTAGAATGATATCTAAACCCTCTACAAGCTCTACGATCTGTTCTTGGAGTTCCTTGGTCTTAATTTTAAGTAAACCTGCCTCAACAAGTGAAAACCTTTTTCCATCCCAATGTAGTATACAATAGCCTAAATTACGGCTTCCAGGGTCTATTCCTAAAATATTCATTCACACCTTTGTTCACATAGTGAATAAAACTATTCAACTCTGTTTAATACCCCTATTTTAGCTTAAATTGGCTAAAATACCAGAAGTTATTCACATTAAGTTTTAAAACTAATGTGAATGTGAAAAGTAAGGAAACTATATAAATGAATATTGGACAAAAAGTACTTTTTGAACTTAAAAAAGAAATCAGTGAAACAGAATATGAACGGTATATTAAAAAACTGATCTACGATACCAAACACTCTCGAAGCAACATTGTTTATTTTAACGCACCCAATATGCTTATAGCAAAGTGGGTTAAAACCAAATATACCGATAAGCTTGTACATCTTTTTGAACTTCAAAATGAAGTAAAACCTGAAATAAAAATTACTGTAGGCAAACAAACAAATCAAATCTCTGTAACCATCAGCAAAAAAAATAATGAAAAAAGTAATTCCAAAAGTACCTATTTGAACCCTTCACTTACTTTTGACAGTTTCATCGTAGGAGATTCCAACCAGTTTGCATACACGACAGCAAAATCAGTAGCAGAAAAACCTGGAAAACAGTACAATCCACTCTTTATCTATGGTGGTGTAGGTTTAGGTAAAACCCATCTGCTTCAAGCCATTGGCAATTATCATATAGATTTGGGTAGCATAGTTATCTATACGACACTTGAACAATTCATGAACACATTTACTTCCCATCTGCGTTCACAAACGATGGATAGGTTTAGAGATAAATTTAGAGAGTGTGATCTTTTGCTCATAGATGATATACAATTTTTAAGCCGTAAAGAACAAACACAAGAAGAATTTTTCCACACTTTTAACGAACTTTATAATGCCAATAAACAAATTGTGATCACTTCAGACAGGCAACCAAATAAAATAGCAGGCCTTGTAGATAGGCTTAAAAGCCGTTTTGAGTGGGGTCTTATGGCAGATATACAACCTCCGGGACTTGAAACCAAAATTGCTATTATTCAAAAAAAATGTGAATTGGATGGTATTAAACTTAACAATGAAATTGTCAACTTTATTGCTACGCATATGGGTGATAACATACGGGAAATTGAGGGAACTATCATTAAGCTCAATGCTTTATCTTCTATGCTTAATCAAGAAATCACTTTGGATTTTGCGCAAAATGCCATCAAAGATCAACTCAAAGAAAAAAAAGAAAATATTACCATTGATGATATTGTGAAAATCGTCTCACGTGAACTTAATATAAAGCCTTCAGATATCAAATCAAAAAAACGTACTAAAAATGTAGTAAATGCTAGAAGAACAGCCATTTATCTAGCCCGAAACCTTACACCAAACTCCATGCCTCAAATTGCTCTATATTTTGGTATGAAAGACCATACAGCAATTTCACATGCAATGAAAAAGATCAATGAAATCATAGATAATGATGAAAATTTTAAAGTTTCATTGGAAGAACTATCAAACAAAGTCAATACAGATACACAAATTATGACACCTGATTAAAAATGAAATAAAAAAGACCTCTAAAGATTTGAATAAAAAAAGGATATAATTTTAGAAGTGAATAAATGTGAATATAAAAAAAGTTAAACACTCATAAAAAATGACGGTAACACGGGCAGTAAGGTGGTTTTTCACATTTTCATGTCAAACTACTACTACGTACTAAATTATTAAAAATAAGGGGAGTCTATGAAGATAAGGGCAGAAAAACAAATTATAGAGTCAATACTCATCAATCTACAACCTTTTTTAGAAAAAAAAGATGCAAGTCAAATTACATCACATATACTATTTAACTCACAAAATGGTAAATGTATTATAAAGGCAACAGATTCAGAGATAGGTTTAAAAATAGTTACTGACCATATCATCATTGAATCAGAGGGTTCATTCACTGCAAACGGTAAAAAACTACTTGATATCATTCGTATTTTGAAGGATGATGAAATTATTTTGGAGCTTTTAGACAGTACACTTATAATTAAACAAAAGCACTCTAAATTTAAATTGCCGACATTTGATCCAAGCTCTTATCCAAATTTTCCAACAGCAGAAAATAAACCTCAAATTACTTTAGACTCATTAAGTCTTATTCAAAATCTAAAAAAAATCTCTCCAGCCATAGATACGAACAATCCAAAGTTTGAACTTAACGGTGCTCTTATCAATATTAAAAGAGATTCTACAGATTTAGTAGGTACTGACACCAGAAGATTAGCTATTGCAACTATACCGGGCAATAACAATGAAGAACTCTCTTTAATAGTCCCTAAAAAAGCTATTTTGGAAATTCAAAAACTTTTTTTAGATCAAATTAATATCTTTTTTGATGAAACAAATCTAATTATTTCAAATGAAAACTATTTTTTCTATACCAGACTTATCAATGGCAAATTTCCTGATTACCAAAGAATTGTACCCTCCAGTATCAAACTTTCAATTACACTTCCTAAAAAAGAGATGCTCGATGCCATTAAAATGATTACAACCATTTCTCAAGAGATTAAAATGACATTGCTTTCAGATACCATTATTTTTAACTCTTTAAGTGCCGATAATGTTGAAGCAAAAACAGAATTGGAACTCAATACGAGTTTAACTGAAAAATTTGAAATTTCATTTAACAGTAAATATATTTTAGATTTTATTTCACAAATTGATGAAAATAAATTTACTATAGAATTCAATGAGCCTTCTTTACCATTTATTGTTAAAGATAACAATTTTATTACGATCATTATGCCAATTGTTGCATAAATTAAAGGAAAATATTAAATGAGTGAAAACAAAACAAAATATATTTTTGTTACGGGTGGAGTATTAAGTTCATTAGGAAAAGGAATTACAGCAGCAAGTGTAGGAGCACTTCTTAAACATACAGGACAGCGTGTTGGTGTACTCAAGCTTGATCCTTATATCAATGTTGACCCCGGTACCATGTCACCTCTTGAACACGGAGAAGTTTTTGTAACAAAAGACGGTGCAGAAACAGATCTTGACATAGGACACTACGAGCGCTTTTTGGATACATCACTGACTCAAAATAACAACTTTACAACAGGTCTCGTTTATAAAACGGTTATAGAAAATGAAAGAAAAGGAAAATATCTTGGAAAAACCATCCAAGTAGTTCCTCATATCGTGGATGAGATTAAAAAGAGAATTATAAAAGCCGGAGAGGGAAAAGATATTCTTATTGTTGAGCTTGGTGGAACCACAGGAGATATTGAAGGTTTACCATTTCTTGAAACAATTCGACAAATGAAACATGAACTTGGTAAAACACAAGTGATGAATATTCATGTTACACTTTTACCTTATATTAAAGCAGCTGGTGAACTTAAAACAAAACCTACACAACACTCTGTACAAGAGCTTAGACGTATAGGTATAGCTCCTCATATGCTTGTTTTAAGATCAGAGGTGCCTGTATCTTCTGAAATTAAACGTAAAATTGCATATAGCTGTGATGTAGAAGAGGACTCTATCATAGTTGCTGAAGATGCTTCAACCATTTATCAGATACCTCTTGACTTTTTGAAACAAGATATGCTTATACCTATTTGTAAACAGTTGGGGATTGAAAAATGTGAACCAAAGATGGATGAGTGGAGTGATTTGGTACATAAAATAATCAAGCCAAGTAAAGAGATGAAGATAGCACTTGTCGGAAAATACTTAGATCTTAAAGAGTCTTACAAATCACTTACAGAAGCGCTTATCCATGCCGGTGCACATCTTGATACTAAAGTAAATATTAAATGGATAGACAGCGAAAAAATAGAAGAAGATGGTGCACAAAAATTACTCAATGATTGTGATGGTATTTTGGTTGCAGGTGGTTTTGGCCAACGTGGAATTGAAGGTAAAATTCAAGCTATTCAGTTTGCAAGAGAAACTAAAATTCCTTTTCTAGGTATCTGTCTTGGGATGCAACTTGCAATGGTAGAGTATGCTAGGAATGTATTGAAACTTAAAGATGCCAACTCTGTGGAATTTAATGAAAACACTTCAAATCCGATTATTTATCTTATAGATGAATTTATAGATGCAAGTGGTTCAAAACAAGTAAGAACAAAAACATCGCCAATGGGTGGAACAATGCGTCTTGGTGAGTATGAATGTGAAACAAAAGAGGGCTCAAACCTTAGAGCAGCCTATGATGCACCAATAATCTTTGAAAGACATAGACACCGATATGAAGCCAACCCTAAATATAGAGAAGCACTTGAAGCCAATGGTATGGACATTACAGGTGAGTCACAGGGACTTATTGAAGCTGTTGAAGTAGTAGATCACCCTTGGTTCCTGGGAGTTCAGTTTCACCCGGAATTTACCTCAAGACTTCAAAATGTCAATCCTTCTATTTTATCGTTTGTAGACGCTTCACTTAAATATAAAAATAGTGATGCCTAAAAAATTGACGCTTTTAGCGTTAGAAACACTTTTACAAAAACGTTTTAAAGAGGGTTTTCTCTCTTTAAAAGACCTTCCCCATCCTTCTACTTTTAAAGATATGGAAAAAGCCACTCTGCGTATTGTAGATGCTATAAGAAATAAAGAAAAAATTACTATTATCGGTGACTATGATGTGGATGGGGTGACCTCTACCGCACTTATGAAACTTTTTTTTGATGAGATCGGGTATCCTGTAGAGTGGATCATACCCAATCGCTTTAGAGATGGATATGGACTCTCTGCAAATATCATTCCCCGTATCATCGGTACTGATTTGGCAGTTACAGTAGATAACGGTATTTCCGCAGTTTATGCGGCAAAACTTTGTAAAGAAGAAGGTATAGAACTTATTATTACTGATCACCATCTTTTAGCGCCCCAAGTACCTGAAGCCTATGCTATCATTGATCAGAAACAAGAGAGTTGTGAATTTCCATATTCTGATGTGTGCGGTGCACAAATAGCCTGGTATCTTATTGCCTCTTTGAAAAATGCTTTAAATGTAAAAATAGATATGATGGAATATATGGAATTGGTTTGTATCGCTATTATTGCAGATATGATGCCTTTGCAACACATTAACAGAGCGATGGTCATAGCGGGTACAAAAGCTCTTGGTAAAAGTGCAAAACCTGCTATAAAAGCATATTTGGAGCATAATCAAAAATCAATATTAAATTCTGAGGATATTGCTTTCTTTTTGGCACCGATACTCAACAGTGCCGGACGGATGGAAGATGCTTCATTTGCGGTGGATTTTTTAGCTTCAAAAAATATTTATGATGCAAGAGTAAGATTAGAGCGCCTTATTGATTTTAATACGGCTAGAAAAGCCGTAGAAGAGAATATTACACAAAAAGCAATGCTGCAAGTTGATCACAATGATGAAGTGATCATCGTAGTGGGTGAAGAGTGGCATGAAGGTGTTGTAGGTATTGTTGCTTCCAGAGTAGCACGTGCATGTGAAAAACCCTGTATTATTTTAACTCAAAATAAAGATGGACAGCTAAAAGGCAGCGGTAGAAGCTTTGGAGAATGTGATCTTTTTAGCATTGTAGATAGCTGTAGAGAACATTTAGAGAAGTTTGGAGGACATAGAGCAGCAATTGGACTTAGCTTACAAAAAAACAAACTGGAAGCTTTTAAAACACAAGTACAGAAATTTTTTCTTCAGGAAAGATATATTGCAGAAGTACTTGACTCGGATGTAGTAGGTGAATTACATTTTTCTAATATTGGTTTTGATTTAACTACACTGATTAAAAAATACGAACCTTATGGAGAGGGAAATCCTAGACCAAAATTCATCTCCACAAATGTAGAGATTCTTCAAGCAGATAGTATGGGTAAAGAGGGTGAACATTTGCGTTTTTCATTCGCACAAGATGGAATAGTGATACAAGGGGTAAAGTTTAAGAGTAAAGAAGTGTTTGAAGTTGGAGAAAAAGTGACTCTTATTTATATGGTCAATGAAAATCATTTCAGAGGCAATGTAAATTTACAGTTGATGGTTGATAAAGTAATGGTCTGATTTTGACAGATTTTGACAAAATGACTCAGTTTATATAATATATATATGTATAATTTATAATATATATTTGTATATATTATAAAATAAAAGTTATTACGTTTTTAAGATATATTTATATTAATTTATGTAAAATAACTAACTATAACAATATAAAGGAGTAGTTTTGGATAAAAAAATGCTAAAAGAGGGTATGAACCTCATAGATGCACACTTTAAAAATGAAGGCGTGTCTCGTCGTGATGCGATAAAGATGTTTGGTGCAGGTGGAGCTGCAATGCTAATGGGCAGTGGTGTGGCAACTGAGGCAAATGCTTCAAGTTCAAGCGCAAAAGGAAAAATTTTAATAGTAGGTGGTGGTCTCTCTGGTATTGCGACAGCTGCATTGCTTATGCGCTCACTTGATGAGCCAGATATTACTATACTTGAACCAAACGAAACATCAGCCTCTTATCAGCCAGGACAAACACTTGTTGGTGCTGGTGTTTGGACGAATGAGGATACTGAGTATAAAACAGCTGATTTTATGCCAGATGGAGTAACTTGGATCAAAGAGAAGGCAGTAGAATTTGATCCTGAGCAAAATAGTGTAAAAACAAGCGGAGGCAAAGAGATCAAGTATGACTACATGGTTGTAGCAGCCGGACTCAAACTTGATTTTGCACGATTGGAAGGATTAGGTGTAACTGAAACTATCACTTCAAGAGGTAACAGCAGTGCTGCAAGAAAAATAGTAGGTAAAAATGGAATAGCATCGATCTATTTTGCTGATGGTGCAACTGATACCTGGACACAGATGCAAAAATTCATTGCAGATGCAAAAAGTGGTAAAAAAGTTAAAGCAGTTTTTAGTGATCCTGATACTCCTATTAAATGTGGGGGCGCACCTAAAAAAATTATATATCTTACAGATGCAAGACTTAGAGAAGCAGGTGCAAGAGAAAATGCTGAATTGACACTGTATCCTAACGGAGGTAAACTTTTTGGTGTACCCGAGTATCATGAAGCGATGGTTGATCAGTTTGCCAAAAGAGATATGAAATACAACTATAACCATAACCTAATAGGAGTAGACCCAGCCGCAAAAATAGCTACCTTTAATAAACACTGGCTTGAAAAAGGGGAGTGGGATGCAGATTTAGAAGAGTTTACGATGGTCCCTGCAAGTGAAAAGGTACAAGTGCCTTATGATTTTCTGCATATTACACCACCTATGATAGCCGCAGAAGAGATAGGAAAATCTCCTATCGGTTCATCTATGGGTTGGGTCCCAGTAAAACAGGAGACATTGCAACATGTGAAATATCCTAATGTATTTGCATTGGGAGATATCGCCGCTGTACCAATGGGTAAAACAGGTGGGAGTGCTAGAAAACAATATAAAGTAGTAGTAGAAAATCTTATTGCTGTTATGGAAGGTAAAAATGAGCTTCCGGCAAAATTTGACGGTTATACCGTTTGTCCATTAATCACGAGCCTTAGTACAGTAATGCTTGCAGAATTTAACTGGACAGCTAAACCGACTCCGTCATTCCCGCTTGATCCGACACAAGAAAGATGGATTTGGTGGTTACTGAAAGTTTATTTGCTTAAACCGATGACCCAATATGGTATGCTTTCAGGTAGAGCGTAAGAAATTTAAAGGAGAGAAGAATGAAAAAAATAACAGCACTAATTTTCGGAGCAGCACTTCTGCTATTGACGACAGGATGCGAAAAAAAAGAAGAACCAAAAGAAGTCAAGACATACAAATATACGACCGCAGAGGTTTATGATCAAATGTGTGCGAAATGTCACGGTAAAAATGCAGAGGGTGTACTCGAGAAAAAAGGGCCAGCACTTAATGACAAGAGTTTCCAAGAGCTTAGAATGGGTATTATGGATATTAAAATGGGTGGTACTGGTGGGCATTCAGCCGGTACAGAACATGAAGTGATGGAACATAATATGAAAGCAATTCGCGAAAAAGGTATGGATTACGATACTGACGCAATGGCAGAATATATAGAAAAAAATTTCTATAAAACGTCAGTAAAAGAAGCTCCGGTTGCTGAAACTCCAGTTGTTGAAACTCCAGAGAAAGCTCCTGCTCCTGAAGCTCAAGAAGAAGATGAAGAAGAGGCTACGGCTGCTGAAACTCCAGAAGAAGAAGCTTCAGAAGATGAAGAATCGGAAGATGAAGATTTAAAAGAAGAAGCTGCTGAAACTCCAGCGGCAGAGTAAAAATGTTGTTCAAAGAAGAGCCATTCTTCTTTGAATATTCCACAAAACAACCACGTATTTTCAAACATACAACTACTCTTACATAAAATTATAATAAAATTATGAATATTATAATTATAAATTATGGAACAATACAATGAATAAAAAGCCTGGATATGTATTTGTTTGGCCTATTGGCACGAGAATTATCCATTGGATGATGGCACTTTCTTTTGTAGCAGCATTTATCACCTCTTTTTATGAATATATGTTGCATGATCACGTAGCATTTGGCTTCATTTTTTTAATCATTATTATTTACAGAATTATATGGGGCATTGTAGGGCCTCAGTATGCCACTTTCAATACTTTTAAACTCAAACCTTCCCAATTAAAACACTATTTTGTTGAAAAGGTACAGAACAGATGGAGAAAGATACCAGCAGGGCACAACCCTGCTTCCAGCTGGTTTACGGTATGGGCGCTAACAGTAGGTACAGTGATTGTAATTTCTGGCTTGTTACTGTATGGTGTGCAAGAGGCAAAAGGGATTTTTCGTTTTTTAAACGATGACTATACAGCAAATATGAATATTTTAGCATGGGTTCATAAGTACTCTTCGTATCTTTTTGGAGCCTGGGTTATCATACATATCACGGGTGTTATGGTTGAACAGTTTTGGCATAAGACAGGTATGGTCTTTGCAATGATCACCGGATACAAAAAAACACAAGGTGAAGATACAAAAGTAAAGCCATCTCTTACATTCTTTGCATACATAATGATTTTTTTAGCAATAGGAAGCTATTTTTTCATTGTCAGTAGTAACTATAACTTTTTAACTTTACAAAAATTCACCAATATAGATTACAATCAAACAAATCTGCTTTATGTAAGTAAGTGTGGAGATTGCCATACAGCTTATCCTCCATTTTTACTTCCAGAAAAATCATGGCAAAGGGTGATGAAAGGCCTTGAAAATCATTTTGGAGAAGAGATTACAGAAGCCAATATTACCAAATCACAACAACTTTCTATCAAAACATTTTTAATGGAAAATGCAGCAGAAACGAGTACCCGTGAAGCATCGGTCAAGATGTTGAATTCTTTAGGAGATTTTCGCCCTAAAGAGATTACCAAAACGCCATATTGGAGAAAAACACATCAAAATATACCTCTGAGTGCGTATAAAGAAAAAATAGTTAATCATAAATCAAATTGCGCCGCTTGCCATAAAGATTTTCAATTTGGTAATTTGGATGATACAAATATAATTTACCGTCCGTAAACAGAGATTTTTTGCAAATACTATGAATACAATTTAACAATATTGCAATATATCTCGAGTCTAATAAATATGATAATTTTATTAAAAATATCATTTCTTGATCAAAATCATAGGTTCATAAGTAAAACTACTATAATATATAATATGTACTTATAAATGGGAGTAAAATACTCCCATTAATAAAGTGAACTATTTCCTAAGAAGGAGGAGTGCTTATGCAAGTTGAAATGTCAAGACGGAAGTTTTTGCAAGGTACGGTTGTAATGAGTGTTGCTGGAGGAACAGCAATAAGTGCAACGAATCTTTTTGCAAGTAATGATACGCATGAAAAAAAGCTGACCATTACGACCAAAACAGGGCCAGCTAAAGAGGTTAAAAATATTCCTACATTGTGTGAAATGTGTGTGAATAAATGTGCAGCTATTGCCAGAGTTGAAGATGGTGTTGTAACTAAACTAGATCCAAATCCTATGTTTCCTAAATCAAAAAACATGTTATGTCCAAGAGGTAATGCAGGGATTCAGTCACTGTATGATCCTGATAGACTTAAATACCCGATGATCCGTATAGGTGAAAAAGGTGAGGGTAAGTTCAAAAAAGTAACATGGGATGAAGCTTTTAAGTATATTACCCAAAAGACTACAAAGATTTTGGATGAAGAAAAAGACAACCGTTCATCATTTCTCTTCTGCGCGGGTGAGGGTATGGCAGAACATACCTTTTCTACTTTTTACCAGGCTTTTGGTTCAGCCAACTGGCTCAACCATGCTTCCATCTGTTTGCAGACGGTAGCTTCCGGGTATGGAGTGACCATTGGCGCTTACCCTCAGGCAGACTTGGACAATGCTGAGTATATCATCTTGGCCGGTGCCAATAGAGCTGAAGCGATTGTTACACCAGATACGATGGATCTTTTCAAAAGAACCAAAGGAAGAGGTGCAAAACTTATCTGTATTGATCCTAGATTTACCAATACGGCTGCTAAAGCAGATCAATGGTTAGCGATTAATCCAGGAACTGACCTTGCATTTGTCTTGGCATTGACATATGTTGTACTCACTGAAGAACTTTATGATAAAGCGTATGTAGAGGCACACTTTAATGGTTTTGAAGAGTATAAATCACATGTACTTTCTAATAAATATACGCCAGAATGGGCAGAACCTATTACCAATATAAAAGCAAAAGAGATTTATAAGATAGCAAGAGAATTTATGGCTCATGCACCTAAAGCAGTTTACTACCCAGGAAGAAGAAGTACTTTTGCGAAAAATGATTTCCAACTTCGCCGCGCTATGGCTATTTTCCAAGGACTTGGCGGTGGTATTGATACCAAAGGCGGGTTGATCTTTGGCGATAAGATCGAAATCGAAGGGCATGAAGAGTTAATGCCAATGTATGACAAAGCTAAAGCCAGAGGGGTAACGAAAAAAGAAGGTGATGCAGGTTATGATGATTGTGCTGTTGTCTCGGGCGGTGGTTCGTGGTTAGGTTGGAGAAACAGGTTCTTAGAAGGGAAAATGCCTTATAAGGTTCGTGGAATGTTTTGCTATAAACATAATCCAATGATGAATATGCCAAATTCTGCAAAAACAGCCCAAATGCTTAAACAGATGGAACTTGTTGTGTGCATCGATACGATGCCAAGTGATACAGTAATGTATGCTGACGTGGTACTCCCAGAGTGTACCTATTTGGAGCGGACAGACCCTGTGAATACATTTGGTGGAGTAGAGCCGTCTATCGCGCAGCGTAATAAGGTTGTTGACCCAATGTACGAGTCAAAACCGGTGAATGAAATTTTACGCGGATTGACAGCACAAATATCCAGGCCGCTTTTTGATATCACTAAAAAGTATGATGATGAAGTCAAAGAGGCTATCGCCGAATCGAGTGAAGAGGCGTATTATAAAGAAGAGTTTGATATGACTAAAATATATGCTCTTGATCAAGAAGAGCTTAACAAACGTGCAGTTCATGCTTATGAGGGTGCAGCTGAAGCGTTGAAGGAGCATGGAGTGTATTATCCTAAAATGGATAGGTATTATAAACAACTTTCTGCAAATGTGTATCAGTATTATCCTGAAAAAGAGAAGGCATATTCAGTGGGTGGTGGTAAGCTCAAAACACCATCAGGAAAACTTGAGTGCAATCTTATCAATTTGGCAAGTAAAGGGATTGATTCAATGCCAACTTGGAAAGAGGAGTATACCTTCTTTGTACCCGAAGGTAAGTTTAGACTTATTACGGGAAGACATGCGCAGTTTACACAAAGTGGCACATCCAATAACATTGTGTTAAGAGACTTAATGCCGGAAAATTATATCTGGATCAATAAGCGTGTAGCAAAAGAGAAAGGTATCGCTTTTGGCGATACAGTTGAAGTTTCAAGTAGAACGGGGTCTACTACTATTAAAGCATATCCAACAGAAAAAATGGCACCTAACCAAGTGTTCTTCATTCATGGTTTTGGTGCAGAGAGTTCTGCATTGACTTGGGCCTATAAAAATGGCGGTAATGACAATGCTGTGATAGAAGATATTTTGGAACCCGTTTATGGTGCTGCAGCGATGCATGAAACAAATGTAGAAATAAGGAAGGTGTAATCATGGCAAGATATGGAATGGCTTTAGATTATAAAAATTGTATTAATTGTAAAGCATGTGAAGTTGCCTGTAAAGAAGAAAACGGCATTCTCATGGGTGCGGATAAACATAGAATCTGGGTTGGGGCTAAAGAGGTAGAAGGTGAATATCCATTCTTGGATATTGTCTCTAGCAGTTTTGAACCAAGCCAGTGTCAACAGTGTGATGATGCACCTTGCCAGGAAGTATGTCCTACAAATGCGACATATTATGATGAAAATGGTGTGGTAAGGGTTAACAGTGAGCAATGTATTTTATGCAGTTATTGTATGGTTGCCTGCCCTTATGATGCACGATATGTTGATGACAGAACAATGACAGTAGATAAGTGTAACTTTTGTTCAGATACGAGATTGGCAAGAGGTGAGACAACGACCGCTTGTCAAAATACCTGTCCGACAAAAGTGCGAACGTTTGGTGATTTGGATGATCCGGAGAGTGAAATTAGTGAACTTCTAAGAACAAGAGAACATTATACACTTAAAGCGCATCTTGGTACTAAACCAAAACTATACTATCTAACATAAGGAGTTTGACATGCCAAAAACAGTAGAAAAAGCGGAAACAACAGGCATCGTTGCCAAGGTAAAAGAATTTGTTACTACGATTCCTTATAATAAAATAGGGATCAAGGATTTACTTGATTTCGAAAAGACACCCAGAAATATATTGCTTGCTGTAGTGACTTTAGTACTTTTGGTACTGTTTGCTGTGGGTGTAGTGATATTTTTAATGCATGGACATCATGCATACAATGTAACAAGACAACATCCGTGGGGATTGTTACTTGCAGTATATATATTTTTTGTTGTCTCTTCGACAGGGCTTTGTATTATCGGTGCTTTGGGAGATGTCTTTGGTTTCGAAGATTATAAATTGATTTCCAAAAGAGCAATTTTTGGCTCAATCGTGACAATCCTGGCCGGATTTGCAGTGATAGCATTTGAGATTGGTCACCCTGTCACGATGTTGATTTATAATGTACTGACTCCAGGGCTTACTTCTGCCATTTGGTGGATGGGTACACTCTACGGACTTTATCTTACTTTTATGATTATTGAGTTTGTATTCCTTCTTAAACATGATATGAAAAAGGCCAAGATTTTTGGTTTGACAGGGCTTTTAGTAGGACTTGCCGCACACTCTAACCTGGGTGGTGTATTTGGGTTCTTGAATGCAAGAGAGATTGCCAATGGTGTCTTTTATCCAGCATATTTCATATTGACAGCATTTATCACAGGGGTATTTATCTCCTTTATTATTATGGGGTTGAGATACAAACTTGATTTCCCTGAAAAAGTAAAAACAATGTTGACAGGTTTGGCAAAAATTCAAGCACTGCTTATCTCTATTCTTATTTTCTTCATTACTTGGAAAATGTTAACTGATATCTATGGTGGTATGCCAAATCGTGCAGAAGTTGCTATTCATATCTTTGGTTCATGGACATTCTGGGCAGAAGTAATTTTAGCGATGATTATTCCGTTGCTGATTATTTTAAAAGATATGGGTAAATCACATGTCATGTTATTTTGGGCCTCTATGAGTGGTATGGTAGGTATCTTCTTTATGAGATACAACCTCGTGCATGACTCTCAACTCAAACCGCTCCAAATGTTGAAAACCACAGAGTATCAGCTTGCACCGGAGTGGATCCACTATGTCCCCTCAAGCACGGCGATTATGATTTCACTTGGTGGGTTGGGACTGTGTATTGCTATGTATTATGTAGGTACCAAACTCTTTAATCTTGATGAAGATATGAAACAGTAAGCTAAAAAGATGGTATTCCACTTCTAAGAGGTGGAATATAAAAAAGAGTTAAATAATAAAACCTAGAAAATCGTAGGCTGTATCTTCTCGTTATTGACTCCACCCTCTTCATTGACCCTAAGTACTGTTTCCCAAAGTTTGGTAGCTATCTTCTGATAACGTTTAGATGTTTCACAATTAGGTGCCAAAACGGTAATAGGCAGACCACTGTCTCCCCCTTCTCTAATGGCAGGTTCAATAGGTATCTCTCCTAACACTTCAGTATCATAATTATCAGCCAACGGCCAGGTTGTGCCTTTTCCAAATATGTCATACTCTTTACCGCTATCAGGACAGATAAAACCACTCATGTTTTCAACAATACCTGCAATGGGGATATGAAGCTGGGTGAACATATCCATACTGCGTATCGTGTCATCCAATGCTACTTTTTGAGGAGTGGTGACACAGATCCCAGCAGTCACCGGTAAACTCTGAGCAAGAGCCAACTGTGCATCTCCTGTACCCGGAGGCATATCAAAAAGCAGTACATCGAGTTTATCCCATAAGATATCTTCGAGCATCTGTTCTATAGCCTGTGTAACCATAGCTCCTTTCCAGATGAGAGAGGCCCCACGTTCAACTAGTAAACCAATGGACATCACTTGAACGTTATGTGCCATGATGGGTTTGATGTTCTTACCTAGGAAAACTGGCTGTTTTGCTTCTATACCCATCATTCTTGGGATATTTGGCCCGTAAATATCTACATCAAGAAGTCCTACTCTCTTTCCCTGCTGTGCAAGTGCAATAGCTAGATTAACTGTAGTAGTCGATTTACCGACACCGCCTTTACCGCTGCTGACCATCACAAAATTTTGAATGTTTGGCAGTACGTTTTTACCGTGTGAACTGGTCTCTTTGGGGATTTTAGGTTTTGTAATTAAGACAGTACTTTCAATTTCACCCCATACAGAGATACGCTTGATGATTTCTTCTCGAAGCTGATTTTCAATTTCAGGTGCGGAAGAAGGGATGTCAAGTTCAATAGTAACGCGATTATCTTTAATGCTAATCTCTTTTAGAAAACCAAAATCTATAATATTTTTTGTAAAACCAGGATAAATGACCTGTGCGAGTTTTTCTTCAATTTGTTCTTTGTTTATCATATGTGTTAACCTTTTTTTAGTTAAGCTTACATTATATCTATTATAAGCATATATTTTATGGTTATTTGTATTTAATTTGGTATGATTATGCCATATTTTACAGGAGATACTATTATGAAAAAAGAACTTACTATATTTATAGGCTTATTTTTATTTTTAGCCATAGGTATGCATTTTAAAGAGTGGACAAGCCATCCCGTTGAACATTTTATGGCCCTTCCGTCATCAGGCGCCTATGGTATAGGTGCATTTCATCCATTGGTCTTTACCATGATTTTATATGTGGTTTTTGTGCTTTTGCGGAGTATTGTTAGATTGTTCACGAAGTAGTTGGCAGATAATCTGCCAACAAAGGGTTAAAAAGAGAGATTAGATAGGTAAAACCCTGATGTTTTCATCAAGTTTTTCTTTGAGAATATTCTCAATGGCAAAAAGTGTACCTGAACTTGAAGAGGCGCAACCGTTACAGGCACCTAAATATCTGATATAGATGTCGATGTTTTCACCGTTTTGCTTAATATCAAGAATTTCCATATCTCCACCGTCCATGACGAGCATTTGACGAATGTTGTCATCGATCACTCTGTCCACTGCTTTGATACGCTGAACGATAGTCATTTCAGCGAAATTGTCCCCACTCATACTTGAAATATCTGCAGCTTTTGACATCTTCTCTTTTTCATACTCTTCAAGAAGGTCAACAAGATAGACATCTCTTACTTCATGTCCGCCAGGTCGTATGCATGATTTACAAAAAGCCCCTGCTTTAGTATAGTCAGTGATCTCTTCTATGCTTGTAAGGTCGTTAAGGCGGATTACTTCTCTAAGCGTCGAGAGTGATACACGCGCACATTCACACACGATGACCTCTGCTTCAAAACTTTCCATGTCAACACCTTTGTACTGTGCTGCAGCTTTTTTGATAACATCATAAGCCATCACAGAACAGTGCATTTTTTGAGGTGGGACCGCTGGAGTGTCAGGGTTGTCACGCATAGCCATTTCAACATCAATGTTGGTGATCTTTACAGCTTCATCAACAGTTTTGTCTTTACATAGTTCAGCCATAGTATCTGAAGATGCAATGGCTGTACCACAACCAAAACTTTTAAATTTTGATCGCATGATGATATCGCTTTTTGGATCTACCGCCCAGTAAAGTCTTACGGCGTCTCCACAGCTCTCCGCACCAAAGTCCGCTACGATGAGTCTTGCACCCATTTTATCAGCTTCTTCTTGTGTAATTTCACCCATATTTTGAGGGCTGTTCATTAAATTTGTTACTTTTTGGCTGTATTTATCCCAAATGGTACCGCCTATTAAATTATCTATTCCCATTTTATTTACCTTTATAATTTCTTTTTGGAGAAGGTTTTAAACCCTCTTCTTCATTACCCGCAGAAAATGTCCTTGGGTACATCTCACTAAAGCTTCATCCTTTGCGGGGGAAGATACATGAGGTTTAATCGCACAAATGTGCTGCACTATTCTCATTTGCCATTTTATGAATGGTGATGCGAGTCGAGTCCGCTTTGGTGGCCCTCAGGTGCATATGCGTAAGAGCTGGAGATTCCTCTAAGTCTTTTTACTGCTTTTTTTACTATATCAAGTGTATAGTCCAGCTCTTCTTGTGTTGTATATCGACTGAGTGAAAAACGGATAGCCGTGTGCGCCAGGTCTTCTGCTGCGCCGATGGCTTCCATCACTGAGTTTGCCTCCAGATCCTCACTTGCGCAGGCAGATCCTGTACTCGCACCAATACCAGCACAGTTAAGATCCCATAGCATCGATTCACCTTCAATACCTTTAAATGAGATAAGAATGGTGTTTGGTGTTCTTTTTTTTCTAGGGGTTACAACAAATGTGTCTTCTATTTTGAGGAGTTCATCTTCAAATGCATCTCTCATCTCTCGAATGTCACCCATCTCAAAGTCGAGTGAATCTATAGCCTGTTCCATTGCTTTGCCCATACCTACTATACCTGCTACATTAAGCGTGCCTGAACGGTATCCACCCATTTGTGAACCGCCATGAAAAAGAGGTAAGAGTTCTTTGCCTTTTTTAATGTAAAGCGCACCAACACCTTTTGGCCCGTGGAATTTGTGAGCTGATAATGTAAGGTAATCTACATTTAAACTTTGTACATCAACAGGAATTTTCCCTATAGCTTGTACGGCGTCCGTATGAAAAAGTACGTTATGCTCTTCACAAATATCACCGATCTCTTCAACCGGGAAGATAGCGCCTGTTTCGTTGTTTGCCCACATGATAGAAACCAATGCAGTTTTATCTGTTATATGTTCCCTTACAGTCTGCGCATCAATAAGTCCTTCATGGTTGATAGGAAGGTAAGTGACCTTGCAGCCCATACTCTCAAGGAATTTGGCGGTTGCGATGATGGAGGGGTGTTCTACTTCAGAGATTATAATGTGATTTTTTTTACCAGTTAGAATGTATTCAAAGTAAATACTTTTAAGTACCCAGTTATTGCTCTCTGTTGCACAAGAAGTGATGATAATACTGTCACTCCTTGGTGCATGGATACCTGCATAAATCTTCTCCATACCCTCTTTTATTCCCGGATGTACCTCACTTGCAAACGCGTGTAGTGAATTGGGATTACCGTACTTTTGTACAAAGTATGGTTCCATCTCCGCAAATACATGCGGATCTACGATAGTAGTGGCATTATTGTCTAAATAGACTCTCATATTTTTCCTTTGGAAACGATATTCAATTTTAATTAGGACTAATTTTATCCTAATTAGTTTTCCGCATATTACGCACTTATTCTTAAGTTAACATGAAAACAAAATTAAAGAGGAGAATTATACTCCCCATTAGATTAAGTGGCCTTGATTTGTCTCAATTGGGGAAGGGCAGAAAATTCTTTAAAAAGAAAAACTCTCTTGTAGTTACAGAGAAGGTAAATTCAACACAAACAAGAGGATTGGGCCTCAAGAGAGCTCTTGAGGGAGTTAGATATGGATAAAGTTCATATCTAGTCTAAAAATTAGAGGGTGCAGGTGTGTTGATAAGGTTATAAAACTCACTTCTTGTACGTTCATCACTCTTGAAAAGTCCTCGAAGTGCCGAACTGACAGTGGTCGAGTTTATCTTTTGGACGCCTCTCATCTCCATACACATATGACGTGCATGGACAACTACCGCCACGCCTTTAGGTTTAATGGTACTCAAAATAGCATCAGCGATCTGCTCGGTCATCTGTTCTTGTATCTGAAGACGTCTGGCATAGACATTGACAATCCGGGGGATTTTAGAGAGGCCCACTACTTTGCCATCTGGTATATACGCTACATGGGCACGCCCGATAATAGGTAACATATGGTGTTCGCACATAGAGTAAAATTCGATATCACGCACCAAAACCATTTCATCATTACTGGTTGTGAAAAGTGCCTGATTGAGTATCTCTTCAGGATTCTGATCATACCCTTCGGTAAGAAATTTTAGTGCTTTGGCTACACGATTGGGTGTTTTTATCAAACCTTCTCTTTTGGGATCTTCGCCCAAAAGTTCAAGGATTTTGGTGACAGCTTGTTCAAATTCTTTTTCTTGGTTCATAATGAATCCTACCTCTCCGTCATTCCTGGACTTATATCCCAAGAGTAATTCCTTCGGGCATCTGCCAATCTACAAAATGACAGTTACTTTTGAATGAATGGATTCCCGTATCAAGTACAAGGATGACGAATCTATTATTTTTTTCACATTGTACCTAAATACAAATTAACAATCTTCTCATCAACTTTGGATATGGCAAGTTTTTGTATCTCCTCTTTGGAAAAGTAATTCACCTGCTTAGGTTCATTTTCATAATATACATAGACTTTGCAGATGAGTTTAAAATGTGTATAGGCATGCGACACATCACCTATATACTTTGAGGTGCACACAGGCACTTCTACACTTTCAAAACCCCATAAACCATGTAAAAATTTTCCTTTTCTCTGCGTGAGAGAAAGAGTGCCATCATAAATATTGACAAGTATGCTTTGTTCTCTTGTGGGGACAATACGCCTCTTTTTTGTGGGGTAGAGCGTAGGTTCTTTTTGCCCTTTACAAATGCTATTAAGAGGGCAGAGTTCACATTTAGGCTTTTTAGGACTGCAAATGCTTGCACCTATATCCATCATCGCCTGGTTGTAGTCAAAAGGGTTTTCTTTGTCCACTGCATCATACGCGATTTTCCAAAGATTTTTATCATGAGGTGTTTTGAGTGCATGTAAACGGCAAAATATACGTTTCACATTGGCTTCCATGATAGGGACAGGCTGATTGAAAGCAAAGCTGGCAACAGCGTGAGCCGTATTTTTACCTATGCCGGGAAGTTTGATCAATTCGTTTATGTCGCTTGGCAGTTCATCTATAAGTGTAGCGGTCTTATGTAAATTCTTAGCCCGAGTATAGTAACCAAGCCCTTCCCACATCTTTAGCACATCATCAAGTGCTGCATTGCCTAAGGTTTCAAGTGTGGGAAATTTCTCTAAAAAAGGGAAATAGTATCTTTCCAAAACTGTTTTAACTTGTGTTTGTTGAAGCATTACTTCACTAACATACACCTTGTACGCGTCGTTTGTTAGCCGCCATGGCAATTCATGGCGACCATTAATCTTGTACCAATTCTGGATGTTTTGATGAACTTTTTTTAGGGGGTTTTGCATCCGAAAGTGTATCCAAATGATTGAAAATAGTAAAGAATTTATTCTGTAAATGGTAAGTTTAAAAGCTTGATTTGGTACTAAAAAGTGGTTAATATTGTTATCGAGTGGTAAAAAATAGAGGAGAAAAATGAGTGAACTTAAATCTATTGACGATAAAGGTGGCGACTGTCCCCCTTTTCTTAGATAACCCTGTTCAAATAGTTGGAGATACCTATCTTGGTAATCCAGAAGGCGAAAGATAAAAGGGACAGGCTACTTTTAAGAGAAGATTCACTATACAATTCTCATAAAATAGGGGGAGAGAACATAAACATAGAACGCTACTTTGCGAGCCTTACATAGCGTTATATGAAGACTGGACAGACTATGTACCTCTCCTATGAAACAAGGAGAGGTACATACTATACAAAACTCAGTAAACCGACAAGCACTACTGGGTAATGAAAAATGGCAAGTAGAAATAGCTACCAAATACGCTATGCTCTCTTCACTCAATCAGAGAGATAGACCTAGAAAAGATGTAAAAGTAGCCTGTCCCTCTCTTCTCTAAACTAGACATAAAGCTGTCAAAAATGATGCTATAATAGATTATCTTAAAAGAGATGCAATTGAGTTATTCCAAAAAATGTGTCGGGAATGATTTTTAACACCAAGGACAATAAAACTACTAAGTGCTGTTTTATTGCCTAAATTTAAAAGGCAGGACAATGAACTTACTTTATACAATCAAACAAAAACTTGAACAAGTCAATCACGATGAACTGTTAAAAACTATGGGATATTACAATCTTAAAACAGGACAGAAAACACTTCAAAAATTCTTAAAAACCGATGATATTTATCTTTGGCTAAAAAAAGTGTCAAGTGTTAAGCTAAAATACACCACTAACGCAGAGTAAAAATGTACCACTAAATACACTACAATCACCTAAGTCAAATAAGGAGATTGGTGCATGATACAAACTGAGGAGTTTATAGTGATACATACCCTACACAAAC